>OMJG01000391.1_pt1 | contig 33101 bp, 40 predicted proteins | sample 1646431 | NCBI WGS metagenome assembly OMJG01 (sample SAMN03771674, study PRJEB25209) | food metagenome | isolation source: Cotija cheese | place: Mexico:Jalisco,Michoacan | collected 2011-12-12
TTGCAGCTTGAGAAAGGATATTGCTCTTCGTAAAGCTCATCATTTCTTCTGCCATATCCACGTCACGGATCCGTGAATTTGCTTCTGACAAGTTTTCTTTCGTTGTACCTAAGTTGTTAATAGTGTGTTCTAAACGATTTTGTGCTGCACCTAAATCTGCACGTTGGTCAGAAACTTTTTTAATTGCAGCATCAATAAGTGAAAGTCTAGTATCATCGGTACCTCCTTCTGGCTTAATTACAGCCGCATTGTCTAGTTTGCCAGCAACAGTAACCATTCCTAGTGTAGTTGAATCCATTTTACCAATTTTTACCGACATATTCTGACCATCATTGGCCCCAATTTGAAAAGTAAACTTTTGATCATCCGTGTTTAATAGTTTTTTCGTGTTGAATTCAGTATCATTACTAATTCTATCCAATTCGGAATTCAAAGCTGTAAATTCTTTTTTTATTTGACCACGATCTTCGTTTGTCAAAGTATCATTATTACTTTGAACTGCTAAATCACGCATCCGGCCTAAAATTGAGTGCGTTTCGTTTAGGGCGCCTTCAGCAGTCTGGATCAATGAGATACCATCTTGAGCGTTTGATTTTGCTTGTTTCAATCCGCCAATTTGGCCTTTCATTTTTTCAGAGATAGCTAGTCCAGCAGCATCGTCACCAGCTTTGTTAATGCGTAGTCCTGAAGATAGTTTTGATAGTGAGTTGCTCTTTGATGCATTTGCTGAAGTTAAACGTGAATAAGTATTTAAAGCAGCTAAGTTTGTATTAATTCTCATGGGTGATTCCTCCAGTAAATTTTTATTTGAGATTTATCTCTCTGACATATATATCGGACGCTTCTCATTCAAGTTAATAGTCTTTTTTATTTTTTTATTTATTTTTTCTCGTTTTCTGTTACTTATAAGTAATCGAGAATTGAGGTCTGCATAATTTTAGTTCCCATCGCCAAAGTTGCGCGATATGCTACCATTTGATTTTGATATTCCAAATATTTTTGAGCTACATCAACATCTTGATTTTCAGATAAACTTTCTTTTAATTGAATCTGTTGAGTATCATTGCGACTTGAAGAAGACTGCAGACGGTTACTAATAGCACCTATCTGGGTACGCATATTGGTCACATTCGTACGATAGTCATCAATCTCTTTTAGATAGGTATCACTTAGTTTACTTGTGTCTCCCGTATCTACCGCTGTTAAGATTCCATTGAAGAACTCACTGAGTCCTTTGCCATCGGTACCATTATTTAGGACTTGTTCCCCATTGGTAGGCAAATCAATAGTAACCCCTGATGCAATCTCGCGAGATAAGTTGGTAGTCGATCCTTGATAAGTAATACCAGTAATTTCACCATTGGTTTCGTTCAATGAGAATGGCTTAGTCGTTGTGTTCTGTCCACTAAAAATATAGCGACCATCATAACTCGTATTCAGACTGTCGATAATCGAGCGAATTTCTTGACCAATCTCAGTCTTATTGGCTTGTAATTCCTCTTCTCCCATAGTGCCACCATTGGCACTTGATTGAATCAAAGAACGAATACGTAACATTGAATTACCCACCGCCTCCAATGAACTGTCTTGAGTATTCACCCAAGACAAGCTATCTTTGATGGTTTGTCCAAATGTTTGATTCTGTGAAATTGAGCTATTTAAATCAATAATTTTGGATACAAGTAACGGATTATCTGATACTTGGTTCACTTTCTTAAGACTGGATAGCTGATTCAATGTTTTTTGAACCGTTGTTGCGTTGGTATTAAAGTTCTTCAAAAACTCATTGTATGTGATCCCATTCGTAATTCTCACTTACATTACACCCCTGTCCGATTTATCAAAGTATCAAGCATTTCCGATACGACGGAAATAATTCGAGCATTGGCTTGAAAGCCTTGTTGGAATCGAATCACATCGGACATTTCTTCATTTATTGATACGCCCGAAATGGATTGTTCCTTATATTCTAGTTGATTAAGAACAGATAATTGTGCCTTGGCACCATTATCAGCTTGTTGCTTAGCAATCCCATTTTTCGTGACTACTGTATTAAAGAATCCTGCCACCGTCATGCCATCAGATGCTGTTGTAAAACTTAACGTATTCGCATCAAAGACAGCCTTAAGCTCTGATGGATTGCCCAACCTAACTGTTGCTAATTGGGAAATTGCTAAAGCTTTGCTTCCATCCCCGATAGACGAGTCACTCTCTTTACCAATTTTCATGCTTGTCGGATTTTTCGCATACGTCTCATTCACTGTTAGACTTTGACTAACTGGTTGCTTATTCGAATCTAACTTGTAGAATCCGTCTGTTTCACTTGCACCGTTTGTAAAAATTAAGTTGGTTGACCGTGCAAGCATCTCAGTAAATTGATTCACTTCAGATAAGCGTTCATCGATGGATGTATACGCTTCTTGTTTCCCACCAATACTACCCCCGGATGTCTTAACTTCGGTATAGGTGGTAGCGTTATTCGGAGCAATAACCAATGTTCCGACAGGGATTTTTTGACTACTGGTAATATTCCCTGCTAAAGCATTACCATCTTCAGAAATCATAGCATTGCCATTCTCATCCTGAGCAACTACTACACCGATTTTTTGATAATGTGCAGAGTCTAGTAAGGTCTGACCATCTAATTCAACCGTTGCTCGACCAAATTGATCAAACGATGTTGAAATCGAAGCCAGACCCGATAAATCTTTTAATAGTGAATCTCGTGTATCAAGTAGATCATTCGGTGTTTCCCCTTGTTGCATAAGTGAGAATACTTCAGTATTCACATCTTTTAATTGTTTTAACTTTTCATTGAAGTCTAACACCGATTTTTCGATTGAATCCGTCGTATCACTACGAAGCTGTGTCGTTTGTTTACTAATATTATGTAAAATATCTAAAAATGAACTAGCATTCTCAACAACCAATGTTTTAGCTGTATCTAGCTCAGGATTATTAGCTAGCTTCGTCCATGAATCATTTAAATTATTTAAAGCATTCATTAAACCATCAGAAGAAGGTTCATTTAGAATACTTTCTAGTTGACCTAAAGTATCGGCCTTTTGCTCTTGCGCTTGATAGTTACTGTTTGCCTGGCGGACTTGTCCGGCGATAAATTCATCAGTAATGCGCTGAACATTGGCGACTTTCACTCCTGTTCCAATGGCACCCGCACCGGTTACATAGTAAGGGTTTTGCGTTTGTAATCCTACTCTTTGACGCGAATATCCATCAGTATTAGCATTTGCAATATTGTGACTGGCAGTTTGTAACGCTGTTTGATTGGCATTTAAGCCACTTGTTGCTGTTCCCAATGTTCCGAATAACCCAACCATACTGACATCTCCTCTATTCTTTTACATATCTTGATCGATAATTGTTGCCTCTGTTGCTTGGTACGGCTGATTCTTTGGTGAATAAACCGTATTATTTTTCTTTAGTTGTTGCTGAATAGTATCCATGAACATTTTTTGGTAACTTAATGCTTGATTGGTTAACAACAGGTTTTCCTCTTGTAAGGTTCGAATAGCTAGTAACCGCTCTTGTACTTTTTCTTTGATTGGTTCTTCATATACTTCGAAAATGGGAACCATTGACTCTTTTTGCTCAACAATTGACAGCAAGGTCTCTCCATCATCTTTAATCAATGCTTGATTCTCTTTTTTTAGCAAGTGATAGAATTGATTCAGCTCTCTTAAGAATTCTTTCTCAGTCATCTATTATCCTCTATTCGTCTGCAGCTAACATTTTTTTCGCTAGTGCCGCGGCATCCACTTGATAGCTACCATTTTTGATAGCTGCTTTTAACGCAGCAACTTTCTCGGTATTTATGGGTGATTGTTCCAAAGTTTTTGCAGTTTTTTGTAAATTCTTTGTTGTCTCTGACAAATCATAATTGACATTTTTGTTCTCTGTTTGTCTATATGCACCAAGTTGAGTTGCTTTGGAAGAACGATTTGCTTGTGCGAATTCATTTTGTTGATATTTTTGATAGCCACGTTCGATTTTCATGGGATACCTCCTTTTTTCTTACTCTTCTAATCTCATTATCGGCTAAAAAAAAAAAAAGTTAAACAAAAATGTTTAACTTTTTTGATTTAATCATGTAAATTATATATTCTTTGTTTTTGCGAGAGAATATTAGTAATTCTGACACCAAAACTTTCATTAATGACAACAACTTCCCCACGAGCAATCAACTTGCCGTTTAATAAAATTTCAAGAGGCTCATCAGTCAACGTATCTAATTCAATTACCGATCCGGTGCTCATACTCAAAATGTCTTTGACTGATCGTTTCGCACGTCCTAGTACAACACTCAACTCTAAAGGTACGTCCATAATCAAATCAAGGTTATTACCTTCTGTAACATTTTGTAAGTTAAGTTGTTGGAACACGGGTTTTTGAACAGCTACATTACTCTTGGCTGGGACAGTTTCCAAAGTTGACGTAGTACCGATTTCTTCTTGTACTTTCTGCGGTCGAGGTTTCACTGGAATATCCTCTTTATGCATTTTTGGTTCTCTCTGGACTACCGTCGCTTTATCCGATAACATCGCGTTAACAATATCATTGACGACATCAAGATTAAAGACTTGCATAATCTCGCTCTCAATCAAGCCTTCTACTGTTAAAGAGAAAGAGATGCGATATAATTCTTCATCTTCATCCCAATCATCTAAGTTGACATTTTCCGTACTTTTCCAAACATTAACGACTGGTGGTAGAATGTCTACTTTTCGATTAATCATGGTCGCCATCGACGTCGAAGCAGAACCAATCATCTGATTCATCGCTTCAGAGACAGCGCTGAGTTCTAATTCACCAAAGGATTCATTTTGGGTTATGCCATCTCCACCCATCATTAAATCAGCGATAATAATAGCATCTTTAACTTCTAAAAGCATTAGGTTAGAACCAAACAACCCTTCTTTAAATTCAACTGCTGTCACAACTTTCGGTGCAGATAAACCAGATAGAATTTCCGAAAATTCAACTTTTTTTACTTTTGGTGTCGTAATACTCACACGCCGATTAAGAATGGAAGATAAGGTAGTGGCAGCCTGGGACATCGAAATATTACCGACTTCTCCAATTATATCGATCTTTGTCTGCTCATCTACCGAAGGACCTGTTATAGTTGGTGCCTCCTGCGTTGTTGTCCCATTTAACATCGCATCAATCTGTTCTTGTGTTAAGCTTTCACTCATAAGAGCTGGTCTCCTTCCATTCGTTCAAGTAATTCAACTGCCATTTGTTGATCTGTTTGACCTGGTCGAACGAGATAATATGGCTTCCCTTCGACATAGGTTTCTAAAGGTTCCGTAATCTTTTTATCTAATTTGATTACATCCCCCATCTCTAACTGTAAGAAATCAGCAAGTTTCATCGAAACATTTCCTAACAGAATTTCTAATTCGAGTTGTACTACATTCATTCCCTTTTGTATCTCTAGTTTATCTTCTTCAGATGGTGCTTGATTTGAGTCAAACCAGTTACGGAAACTCAACTTATCCGTGATAGCTTCAAAAAATACATATGGAATACATAGATTGATAAACGTGCTTGTTTCAAAAATACGAACTGTAAATGTCACTAACACTACTGGTTCATTTGGTGACATATTCTGCATAAGTTGTGGATTTACATCTAAACCTTCAAGTACAGTATCTATTTGAATAATCTCTTTCCATGAATTTTGAAATACTTGGGCCAATCGTGCCACCACATCTTCCAAAATAGCTAGTTCAATTTCGGTAAAATTTTTCTTTTCATTCAAATCTGGTAAATCTACTTTATTGGATTGGCGAACTTCTAATCCTCCGCATAGAAGTTCGACCAATAACATACAAAGTTGCGGATTCAATTCGATTATTTGTATTCCGTTTAAAGGTGCAGACTTCAATAATCCTACCAACGTAAACTTGGGAATAGAGTGGATAAACTCATCATAACTAATTTGATCAATAGTTGCTAATTGCAAGGAAACATTGGTTCTCAGTAATGTTGACAAAATACTACTTGATATTTTAGAAAAATCTTCAAAAATCATATGTAATGTATTGATATACTCTTTGGATAGCTTGGTGGGTCTTCTAAAATCATAATTTCTTATCTTTTGTTCTGGTTCTCTGGTGGTCTCTTCTTGGTCAATTTCGCCACTTGACATAGCATTCAAAAGCATATCAATTTCTTGTTGTGTCAACACTTGGTCCATTTTTTTCCCTCACTTACTAAAAAATCAAATGATTTACGTCGATAATATTGGCTACTTTATCTGGGAAAGAAATCACTCCCGCATAGTAATCTTGGTCATCTGAACTAGTTAATTGGATGTCTGCAGGTTCAATATCAACTACTTCGACTACCTCTTCAATTAGTAGTCCTTTTTTTTCTTCATCATTTTTCATAATCAAAATATTCCGATTCTCTTTGGATCTAGTCACACCAATTAGTTCAGCCAACCCAATAACAGTCATCACTGTTCCTCTTAAATTAATTAATCCTTCAATCCAGTGATATGCAAGTGGCACCTTAGTGATTGTCACAGTATCAATCACCTCTTCGACTGAGGCTGCTGAAATTAAATAATATTGTTGATTCATGGTAAATAAAATCATTTGCATCATACTAATTAGTTCCCCTTTCTAGGAAAGAGCTTTATCGACTGCTTTAATTACCCGATCTGTATCAAATGGTTTTACAATAAAATCAACTGCGCCAGCTCGAATTGCATCCATAACCATTCCTTGTTGTCCCATAGCACTGCACATAATTACTTTGGCATTACCATCAAAATTACGAATCAGTTTTAACGCTTCTAAACCATCTAATTCAGGCATAGTAATATCCATTGTAACTAAATCTGGTGTACTCGCTTGATATTTTTCAAATGCTTCTTGACCATTCTGTGCTTCTCCTACGACTTCATAGCCATTTTTTTCTAGAATATCTTTTAGTTTCATTCTCATAAATACTGCGTCGTCTACAATTAAAACTTTTTTCATGTTTGTGGTCTCCTTTATATTCCTAATGATTGAAACAGTGTCTCAAGTGCTCCCACACCTGGCACTAAAAATAATGACGTATCTAATTCTTGATCTTCATAGGTAAACTCATTACGGATGCATAAAACTTGTTCATCGTATTGATCAAACGCTAGATAAATACTGCTAATAATAGCTCCAAAATAATCTAATGAAGTTGATGGTAATGCTCCATACAAATTTACACCTATAAATTCAGTGATTGCATTCAAAAATGAATTCGATACAATATTCGTTAATTCTTGCATGGCTGAAATCTTGATTTCTTCAGCTAACGCATCATCCGTTCTAGTCAACCAACATGTCATTTGATCAGCAGCTTTTTTAGTCATAATGAATAAAAAAATACCATCGATTTCCCCTTTGATTGGACAAGCAACTGCATAAACTTCTTCATCATCTTGCCAAAGATGTTGATACAATTCATTGTAAGTCCGGATAGCTACTTCGGGAACATGCATATCAACACGCTTCTCTACTAATTGTGAGATGCTAGTTGCCGCATGTCCACCTCCGATATTAATAATTTCCTTTAGAGCATCCATTTCTAAAGCCGTATAGGTCATAATTGCTCCCTTTTTTCGTGACATATTGCATTAATATCAAGTATCAGTGCAATCGAGCCATTACCTAAAATTGTCGCTCCTTGATACTTATTAATCTGTTGCAATACACTATCGATTTTCTTGATAACTATTTCCTGTTGACCAATTAATTCGTCTGATAAAATACCATAGTATTTTTGATCAATATTTACAATAATCGCAAACTTCTTTTGCTCTTCATATGGTTCTAATTGTAATAATTCATCGGTTCGAATAATTGGAATTAATTCATCTTGAAATTCATAAACTTCTTGATTTGCTGTTTTTATTATGTCAGATTCATATACCATAACTACTCGTTCAACGATATCTAATGGAATAGCAAAAATTTCTGAACTAATACGGACCATTAATGCCTGAATAATTGATAAAGTTAACGGCAGTTTAATTAGAAAAGTTGTTCCTTTATTCACTTCACTCCTTAGTTCAATCGTTCCTCCGAGCTGGTTAATTTTTGATTGAACGACATCCATCCCCACTCCACGACCGGAGATATTGGTTACTTCTTTTGCTGTTGAAAAACCAGGATGAAAAATTAGTTGTTGAATTTTTTCATCTGATAGGTTGCTCGTATCAATCCCTTTGCTTTCAGCACTCTCTTTGATGATAACTGGATCCAATCCTTTTCCATCGTCGGTAATCGTGATAACTACTCTATTCCCTTCCTGTGCAGCGGCTAATGTAATTGTCCCTTTGCGCGATTTCCCCATTTTTTCACGAATATCTGGTAACTCAATGCCATGATCAGCTGAATTTCGTAATAAATGGACGAGCGGTTCACTTAACTCAGAGACAACGGTCTTATCTAATTCCGTCTCTTCTCCAAGAATCACTAATTCCATTTCTTTATTCAACTCGTTTGCTAAATCTCGAACCATTCTCGGGAACCTGCTGAATACTACACTAACTTGTTGCATACGAATTTTCAAAACTAAATCTTGTAGCTCCGAAGTTAAGCGTGAAACTTGTTCCAACGAATCTTTAATTTCATTTAGCTTAGAACGATTACTTGCATCTTCCAATTGATTACGATAGACTACTAATTCCGATACAAGATTTAAGAACAAGTCCAAGCGGTTTAGATCTACTCGAATGGACTGATTATGTGTCACTGTATGCGTAGCCACACTTTCAACAGCTTTAGTTGCTACACCCCCCGATTGGACACTTTGCGTCATTGCTGTTGGTGCAGAATTGGTTGTTGCTGATGATTGTACCTCGCTTACCGTATTCAGAGTAATTCCTGAACTTGCTATATCAGTTACATCTTTCATATGCTCTTGAGCATCGAATGATTCAACAAATACTTCATCAATTTCACTATTACTCAAAATATTAGCTATCGTTTGTTCTTTTGTTTCTTTGGTTAAATATAATACATAAAAGTCAGACTGAAAATTGCCTTCTTCTAATTCATCTGTTGGCGGTTCCGTATGTAAGATATCCCCTTCTCGTTCTAGCTTCTCCATTACCAAGAAAGCTCTCGGCCCTTTCAACATAGATTCAGAATCAATACGGATACCAATGATAAAGCTATTGTAACCTTCTGCTTGTGCCTTGTTTACAACCAATTGATCAGCTGACTCTAAATTGAGAAAGTAATGCTGTAATTCATTGGTCACTTCCTCCTGGGCTACTGCCTGCTCTTCAGTTAATGTCAAGCCAACTTCTTGCTTTACGCCAACATTTTCTACTTGATCAAGTTCAGCCAATAAATCAGTGATTTGGTTCTCTTGTAATTCTTGTTCCTCACGTAGATTTTCTACAAGCAAACTCAAACGATCCAAACAGCGAAACACTAAAGAAATATGATCGCTCGTTACTGGGATAGTTTTCTTTTTAAATAAATCAAATATATTTTCCATTTTATGGGTTAATTTTGTCATAACGTCATAACCCATAGTCGCTGCCATACCTTTTAGTGTATGTGCGGAACGAAAAATATCATCTAATAGTTCACTATCTTCAGGGTGACTTTCCAATTGTAAAACGTGTTCATTCAACTGTTGTAGATGATCATCCGTTTCTTCGAAAAAAAGTGTACGGTAAACACTGTTATCATCCAATTCATTCAACTCCCTTACTTACATTTTTTGATAAATAAATGAATCAATTTTCCTTAACCCAATTCTTTCGGGGTAATTGATGGTTTCGGTGGCTCCAGTAAATAGTATTCCTCCTGGTACTAAGGCATCACTGAATTTTTGGTACACTTGATCCCGAGCATCCACTTTAAAATAAATGGTAACATTCCGACAGACAATGACTTGCAGACCATCAGTATAGCGTTCTTTCAATAAATCGTGTTTACGGAAAGTAACTTTACGTTTAATCTCTGGTACGACTTCGTAGCGTGTCTCTTTGCTAGTGGTTTTTTGCGAAAAATAACGAATACTCATCTCTTTTGGAACATTACGAACTTCTTGTGAACGATACACACCTTGTTTGGCTCTGCTTAAAATCTTATCATCTAAATCAGTCGCTAAAATGGTTGCTTGTTTAAGCTTATTTTTTTCTAAAATCATCGCTAATGTATAAGGTTCCGCTCCAATTGAACAGGCTGCACTCCAAATCTTAATTGATGAAAACTTCGGTACAATTTCTTTTAAAAAAACTTTTTCGAATGTGTCAAACAACTCTTTATTACGATAAAATTCACTCACGTTAATAGTAATATGTTCTAAAAACGCTTGTTTAATCTCACTGTCTCTTTGAATTTGTTCACTGTATTCTTTTAAATTCTTAGCTCCAGTTGTATTCATAATATTTAAAATACGACGTTGCATCTGGCTTTCTTTATAGGACTGCAGTTGAATTCCTAAGTTTTTTTCTACCCAATGATTAAACCATTCAAAGTCTTTTTCCATCCTGTCACCTTACTATATCCCGAATTTTTTTAGCAATTTTATCTAAGCTTAAAACCTCATCAACAACATTTTGCTCGATAGCATACCTAGGCATTCCGAATACAACAGACGATTCTTTATCTTGAGCAATAGTATAGCCATCATAATTTTTGATATCCTTCATGCCTGCTGCGCCATCACGTCCCATGCCCGTTAATAAAACAGCTACAAGATTTTGACGATACCGACTGGCTGCTGATGAGAAAAGATAATCAACGGCTGGTCTTGTTCCATGTAATTTAGGCTGCTGATTTAATTGCAGTAAATTATTTTTGATAGTCATATGATAATCTCCTGGACACAGATACACACAATTTTCGATGACCATTTGATCCGTCACTTCTTTTACCGTTACTCTTGTTTCAGCATCTAACCTTTGAGCAAAAGAAGCAGTAAATCCTTTTGGCATATGCTGCACAATAAATACGGGTATTTGTAATCGTGGTGGCAATTGTTGAATAACTTTTAACAGCGCTCGCGGTCCTCCGGTAGAAGCTCCAATGACCAGTGCATCAATCTTTGTAGGTAACTTCTTATCACTAACAGCGGATTGTTTAAACGCATTGATTACAGATGAGTGCTCATAATCTGTCCCTCTATTTTTTTGATAAATACTCCGAATTTTTTCAGAAAAATCAGCTACCCACTCTTGATTAATAGACATCAAATTTAATGGTTTCTCAACAAAATCTGCTGCTCCTAGTGCTAAAGCTTCAATTGTTATTTCTTTGGTGCTTAATGAACTTAACATGATAACAGGAACTGCATAAGCTTGTTTAATTTTGGTTAATGCTTCAATCCCATTCATTACTGGCATTTCAACATCCATTAAAATCATATCTGTTTGATTGGTTTCTAACCATTGCAAAGCGTACTTGCCATTTCTAGCGGTACCCACCACTTCCATATCTGGAAAATCAGTAACCAAATCTGTGACAACTTTACGCATAAAAGCAGAGTCATCCACTACTAAGATTTTTATCATTTATGCGTTCCCCCTTTTAGATTATAACTACTTGGTGATTAACGGTTCGTACAGCGGTCTCAAAGTTAGTTAAATCAACAATCATCGTTCTTCCTGCGCTACCACCCACTTCTTTAGCAATAATTGGAATTCTTAATTCCTTTAAGACAACCTCAACCGCTTCAATATTTCGTGCTCCCACGGCTATAGAAGTCGCTTTTGTATGAAAACCAAACATATTTGCCCCCCCAACGATTTTCGCTTTTAGTCGAGCGTTAGGCGCTTTTTTCCTAATTTCTTCTACCATTTGAGGAATAGCTAAATCAGCAAATTTTTCTATTTTTAATGTTTTTTTATTACTAAATGGTAAGCTATCTGGTAGCATAATATGACTTAAACCGCCAATTTTACTACGTTCGTCATAAATAATAGTACCAATGCATGATCCTAATCCCACGGTGACTAGTTTATTTGGTGCCTGACTAATTTGATAATCCGAAATTTTTACTTTAATTTCTTCAGCATTCACCATGCATGTCATCCTTTATGTTCTCTAATTGTGTCACTAATGCTTGCTCTTGTTTCGCACTGAAAAAATAAGATAGATCTAATAACATAACTAGCGTATCATCCATTTTTAGGAATGATTGAATATAAATTTGTTTAATTGAAGTATTTAAACTGTTTTCTTCGTAAACAGCAGGTTCAAGTGAGGAAATCCCTAGAATATCTTCAACATATAACCCTAACGTCTGCTCTTTCCAACGACATAATATAACTTTAGTTTCACCTGTTGATTCAGTAAATTTTTGGAATAATTTTTTTCGAACATCAACAATAGGAACCATTTTTTCTTGAAATTCATAGACGCCTAAGATATATGGAGCTACTTCTGGCAAGGCAATAAATTGCTTTGCTTCAATTACTCGGGCCACATTTTGAACGACTATAGCAAATCGTTGATGGTTTGATTGAAAAATGACATATTGTTCCATGCGCTTCGTTTCCTTCTCTTAGATTTTAAAACTAGATACTTGAAATTCCATAATAGAGATCAAGCTTTCCATTTCTTCGACGTTCTTATTGAAATCTGTTACAACTTGAGCGAATGCATCAAGATTCGCAGCGATTTCTTGCGTACTTGCAGATGTATTATTAGCTGTATATGCTACTTGTTCAATCGATTGCCCAACTTGTTGGTTCTTTTCAGTGATTTCATTCATATGTTTTTGAACTTCTGTAATACTTTGAACAAATTTCTCAACAAGTTCAGAAATCACTTGTGCTGATGCCAATGCTTGTTCAATTGATTGCGATTGAGCTTCGCCGTTCGTATACGATTGTGTCACTTCTGAAACGACGTGTTCTGATTTTTTTTGAATGATGTCAATAATTTGTCGAATGCTCTTAGTCGATTCACTACTTTGCTCTGCCAAACTACGAACTTCTTCGGCTACAATCGCAAATCCTTTACCCGCTTCACCGGCCCTAGCTGCCTCGATTGAAGCGTTTAATGCTAATAAATTAGTTTGCTCTGAGATATCGTTAATCAATTGCACGATTTTTCCAATACTTTGAATATCGGTATTCATTGCATTCATTTCTTTTACCAATTGAGATTGCGCCTTGCGCTCAGTTTCCCAACTGCTCGATATTTGATTCACCAAATCAAAGTTATCTCTATTTGATGTTTGTGATTTCTTAACATAGACATTCATTTGTACGATATTCTTACTAATAGCTTCAATACTTGTGGAGAGTGAAGACATCTCTGCTACCGTTTGTGAAGCTTCTTCTGCTTGATTGTATGCATCTTCTGTAATATTTGCCATGGATGATTTAATATTTTCCATGGTATTGACAGATTCATTAGTCGCTTTTTGTAAATCTTTCGCCAAAACGCTCATACGGGTCTCTTCATCCTGCATGCCAATAATCATTGCCCTAAATGTATTTAACAGTTTAAAAAATGCTTCTCGCAAAGGTGTGTTCTCCGAATTCTCGTTGGTTAAAGTAGAAAAATCTCCCTGTGCTGCGTTTTCCACGAGTGTCAATAAGTCACCTGAATTATTCGTAGTCTTTGAACCTGTTAAAAGGTAACTAAATACAAATAAAATCAAAGCTACTCCTACTAGAAATATCATGAACTTAGCTATACTGAAAGAACCATCTTGAAATAATAGATAAGAAATCATGCCAATGACCACGATACTTACTAAATAACCCCTTACTACATACTTCCTCTTCAAATACAAAACCGCCCTTCTAAATTATCTTCATTAACTATCATCATTTTTCTCCACACAAAATGATGCAAGCCACAGTGTTATTATCGGTTACTTTATGTAATTTTTAAGTAGCAATTACCAGACGTATACATCTTTTGGATCATCAAATTCAGAATAGCCACCTTCTTTTGCATCGCGGACAATTTGACCATTTTTCAATTCAATGACACGATTACGTACAGTATTCACCATCGTGCTATCATGCATAGATACAATCACCGTTGTCTTTCGCTGATTAATTCGAAAAAAGAGGCGCATCATTTCAACAGCTGACTTCGTATCCAAGTTAGCTGTTGGTTCATCCGCAATTATAATTGGTGGTTTAGTGATCAACGCACGTGCAATAGCAATTTTTTTACTTTGTCCTACAGAAATTTCATGAGGATAATATTTTTGATAATTTTCCATGCCAACATCTTCTAACGCTTCAGTAATAAGATACTCTTGTTCGTTACGGGAAATCTCAAGTACATCTAGACAGTACGCTAAATTTTCGTAAATTGTTCGATTGGGTAAAAAAAGATCCGATTGATTGATCATGCCAATTTTTCTACGCAGCAAATATAATTGGTCTGTACGCATTCGTTCCAAACGATAGTTTCCTACTCGAATAGTTCCCGACGTAGCTGTCCATTCTCGTGTAATTAATTTAAACAATGATGTTTTTCCAGCTCCACTTGGTCCAACTAAATAAACAAATTCACCCTGTTTAATCGAAAAAGAGAGATCTTTAATCGGAGTATTCACCTGTGTAAAATATTTTGTTACTCTATGAAACTCAATCATTTGCCACTCCTCCATATTACGCTACTCTGTGAATCGATTAATGACACTGGACATTTCATCACTGGTTTCCAAAGCTTTTAAATTAATCGAATACGCTCTTTGTGACACTATCAGATCGGTCATGCTATCTGCTAAATTTACATTGGCGTTTTCCAACTGATAATTATGTATCCTTCCAAATGCTTCCTGTTGATTAGTTGACTGTATCAATTCTTGACCATCTACAGCTTGATATAAATTGTTGCCGACACTTCTCAGATTTTCATTATTCTCTGGCTTATACAAAATAACTCTTCCTACAGTAACTGACTGCCCATTTGACTGAATAATTATTACTCCATTTGCTGAAACACTTGCGTCTCCGTTTGGCCATTGATTTTGTGGTATGGTTTCTTCCACTTCGACCTGAAGCCCTTCATTCGTTCTCAGGTATCCTTGCGCATCTCGCTGAAAATTACCCGCACGAGTCAAATATAATTGATTATTTGCATCACGGACACCAAAAAAACCTTCTCCATCAATCGCCATGTCCCAAGAAGATGTTGTTGATGATAGGCTACCTTGAATAAAATTGACACTTTGATTACTAACAGCAACTCCACGATTCACTGATTGGTTCGTGGCAGCATTTGCTATTCGAACTTCATCTGGTGTATTAGCATTGTGCAACAGTTCTGTAAAAGTTGTATCATTTTTCTTATAACCAACCGTATTGACATTTGCAATATTTGCAGCAGTTATATCTAATTTTTTTTGTAATCCATTGATTCCGGATTTATTGATGGTTAATAGATGGTTCATGTTCATCTGTTGCTGCCCCCTCTAAATTCTACCTAATTCATTAGTTGCTTTTTTTAATGTATCATTAATGGAACTCAATGCTTTTTGATTAGCTTCAAATTCTCGAGAAGTTTGCAGCAGTGCTACCATTTCATCTGAAGCAGACACATTTGACTGTTCTAAATAACCTTGTTTAACTTGTGCCGCATTCACTAATTGTCCCGCGTTGGTTGATGTAAAATAAGTATTTCCAACAGCCGTCCAACCATCTGTATTTTCAAATGCTCTTACCTGTAAATCTTGCCAGTTATCAATAGTGACTGGCTGATTATTTTGACCTAAGACTTGATAACCTTCTTGAGTTACTAACTGATTCAAATCATTTAATTTAAAGTTACCATTTCGTGTATACGCTTGTGTCCCATTATTTAAAAGAACGACAAAGTAGCCACCATTACTTGTAGCAAAGTCTGTCAATCTTTCGGTTTCTCTAATGGCGCCCGAAACTGTAGAAATCACAGTGTCATCAATTTGATTGGCAAAAGGGAATCCACCTATTTCCAGACGGCTATTAGCTTCAGGTCCTCCTTGATAATTATGAAGTTGAACTTCGGCTAACGTAGACTGAAAATTTTTTGTTGCCTGATAACCAGATGTATTGATATTTGCCAGATTGGCACTGGTCGTTTCTTGGCGCTTTTGCAGCAAATGAATGCTACTTGACAGCGTATCTATCGCACGAATCATTGATTTTCCTCCTCAATTAACTTCCTCAATTTGATTAAAATCTTCCCATGTAATTGGGAAACTCTTGGAATAGAAATATCTAGAACAGCTGCTATTTCCTTTAAAGTTAGTTCTTCTTGATAATAAAGGCTTAAAATAATTTGCTCTCTCTCTGACAATTTTCGGATACACTGACCTAAGATGCGTTCTTGCTCTTCTTTTAACACTTTTCCTTCTGCTGATTCTATTGAAGTATCTGGAACAGTATTCAAAGCAGAGTATGATTCGCTATCTTTGACGAACAATGTATCTTCTAATGAAACATTTGCCAAGTAATGTAGGCTTTCATGAATATCACTGAGTTGTTCCATGGTAATGTTCATAAACTTAGCTACTTCTAAATCTGTTACTTCTCGCTTTTGCGTTTGTTCTAATTCTCTTCTAGCAGAGTAATATTCATTTAGAGAAGCTATTTTATAACGAGATATTTTTGAATGTTTACGTACTTCATCGATAATTGCTCCTTTGATTCTTACTCTAGCATAATTATCAAATGGAACTTTTTTTTCTGGATTGAATTTTTTTAGAGCATCCATTAAGCCAATAACTCCCATGTTAAATAAATCGTCATAATCATAATCAACATTCTTAATAGATAACCGATAAATTACTTGATCAATTAATGGTAGATATCTCATAATTTCTTCTTCTCTTGACACTCCATACATCAAAAATCCCCTCCTTTGCCTATGCTTTTAACCAATCATTTTTTATTCAGCGAATATTACCCGAGAAGGTAACTTAAATCTCTATACTACCGATTGTTTCAATAACAATTTCATTAGGTACCTCATTTAAAGAAAGAACGGCAATCGTTGGAAAGTTAAAGGCAATTAATTTCCGGAAAGCCAATCGAATTTTAGGTGATGCAAGAATAACAAATGGTAGATTATTACTCAACGCCTGTGTTTGAACAGATGCTAAAGAATCTAAAATACGATTAACATGATCAGGTTTTAGGATTGGATAAGAGCCTGTTGCTGTCTTTTGGATGCTTTGCATAACCATTTCTTCTACTTTTGGTTGGATTACAATAACATTTAGATGATGATTTTCATCTGCATACTTGGTAGCAATTGTTCGTTTCAAAGCTTGACGTACATATTCAGTTAGTACCTCGGTATCTTTGACTATTAGACCATAGTCCGCCAAGGTCTCCAAAATAGTTGCCAAGTCATTAATCGGTATTTGTTCTTCTAATAAATTTTGCAGGACTTTTTGAACTTCTCCCAATCGTAAGATCTCCGGAATTAGCTCATCAATGACAACGTTGTACTTTTCTTTAATTCCTTCAAGTAATTTTTTAACTTCTTGTCTGCCAAGCAGCTCTGGCGCATGTTGGTAGATTATTTCCTTTAAGTGCGTTGCAATTACTGTTAATGGCTCAATCACTGTAAAACCTTGTAAATCTGCCAGTTCTTTTTCTTGTTCGTCTACCCACATTGCGTCTAATTGAAAAGCAGGCTCTTTGGTCAAAATTCCGTTAAAAGGTATCGGTTCATTGGTTGGGCTGATAATCATCCATTTATTTGCATAAGTGTCTCCCTTAGCTACTTCATTTCCTTTGATTTTAATAGAATAATTATTAGGCTCTAAGTAGAGATTGTCACGAATACGAACAGGGTTAACTAAAATTCCTAGCTCCTTTGCGCTTTGTTTACGAATAGCCACAATACGGTTCATTAAACTATTCTCTATCGAACTATCTACTAACTGAACTAGACCATACCCAATTTCAATAGCAATTGGTTCTACTTGGAAAGAAGCAACTGAATCATCTTCTTCTAACTGTTCTTTCTTTCGTTGTAAAACAAGTGTCTGTTCTTCCTTACGCTGTTTAATAATATGTTTTTCTTCTTGTTGGGTGATGAATTGGCTAAGGAAGAATAATAACGCCGCCATCCCTAGAAAAGGAATCGTTGGAAATCCCGGAACCAAGGCTAATATCACTAAAATTCCACTAATAATCTGGAACAGCTTTGGATTGCGCGTCATATCTCCTACGATATCCATTCCAAATGAACTATTGTTATCAGAGCGAGTTACTATAACCCCTGAAGCAATTGAAATTAATAATGAGGGGATGGAGCTGACTAATCCATCACCAATGGCCAATTTACCAAATTGCGACAAAGCTTCAGTGACTCCCAAGTCACCAGTTACCGAAAAAATGATTGTTCCACCAATTAAGTTAATCAATGTAATCATAATTCCTGCAATTGCGTCACCTTTAACAAACTTACTGGCCCCATCCATTGAACCATGGAAGTCAGCTTCTCTTTGTAAATCTTTTCGGCGAACACGAGCCTGCTCTTCAGTAATTAATCCGGTGTTCAGATCGGAGTCAATCGCCATCTGTTTCCCTGGCATTGCATCTAAGGTGAAACGAGCTGAAACTTCTGATACTCGACCAGCACCATTGGTCACAACTACGAGCTGAACAACAGTGATAATAATGAATAGGATAATTCCAACAATATAATTTTGTCCGGCAACAACATTAGCGAATGCATCAATGACATGCCCACCATTTCCTTTTGTCAAAATAAGACGCGTAGAAGACAAGTTTAACCCCAAACGAAACATTGTTGTTATTAATAATAGCGTAGGAAACGTAGCAAATTCTAAAACTGTTTTAGTAAATAAGGTCACTAACAGAATATTAATTGCCATGATTAAATTGATAATAATCAATAAATCTAATAAAAACGTTGGTAATGGAATAATAATAAGTCCAATAATCCCTACTACAATTAGAGAAACTAGAATATCTGCTGTTTTCAGCTTATTCTTTTTGATAGACATATTCTCGTTCATTTTATTCCTCCAATTAAACTTTTCGTTTTGCTTGTTCTTCTAATTGATATACTGTAGTGATAATTTCAGCCAACGCTTCATAAAGATCCAAGGGAATGGGCTGCCCCGGCTCAACTTTCGCATACAGCTCTCGAGCAACGGGTCTATTCTCAATCATTGGAATCTGATATTTTTTGGCTTCTTCTTTCATTTTCTGCGCAATTAAATCGGCCCCTTTTGCCAAAACTGTCGGCACTTCATCTAATTCTTGTTCATATCTAATGGCAATCGCATAGTGGGTTGGGTTAGTTATTAGTACCGTTGATTTTTGGACATTGGCAATGGCATTACGAAGCATAACTTGATACTGAGCACGTCTTTGTGATTTGATTTTGGGATCGCCTTCCATTTGTTTATATTCATCTTTAATTTCTTGTTTGGACATTTTTAACGTTTTTTGATGTTGGGATCGCTGATAAACGTAATCAACTATACTAAGAATGACTAAACAAATGGCTACTTTTAAAAATAATGTATGAGCAAATTGCAATAAGTACACAAGTAAATTTTTGGTCCCTAATGTAGCAATATTTAATAGTTTAGGTAGACTTTTTGTCACTTCTTGATAACAAAAATAGATAATAATACCCAATTTACCGATAATTTTTATCGTGTTCATGATGGCACGCAAACTAAACATTTGTTTGAAATTCGTTAAAATGTTTAGTTTCTTAAAATCAGGTTTAAGTGGTTTCCAAGTAAATAACAGACCTACTTGTAAAATATTAGCCAGAATGCCTAATACAATAGCTATGATATAAAATGGTGAGCCTACTATAAAAAACAAAAAAATGGCTTGTATTAAAGCACGTGGTAAATCACGATAGACTGCTGAAAAGTTATTTAAACTTTCTAAATTATTTATTAAAAATGGTACGAACTTTTCCACTAGAAAAACCATGAAAGGATTGATTAAAAAAGCAAATCCCACCAATGATAACGCAATAGCAATATCAGGTGATTTAGCAACTTCTCCGCGTTTACGTGAATCTTTTATTCGCTTCGGGGTGGCTTTCTCTGTCTTTCCATCTTTATCCATATCCTTTAATCACCTCTCTATCACGAAAAAGAATGAAGCATTTCTTGTATAAATTGAATACTAGTAGGTAAGATTTTATTCAAAAAACTAGCTATATTAGGTAACAATAACAACGCAAAGAAAAAACTAACTCCCGTTTTTAATGGCAAACTCAACAATAACAAATTAATTTGCGGAACTGTTCGCGCTAGTATCCCGAGAATCAAATCAATGACTAGCAAAGCAATAACAATTGGCGCAGCAAGATTCACTGCCATTTCGATTGTTTGCGAAAAAACTTTAACAATCCCTTCAATTGTGACTCCTGGAAAAGTGACTGTACCTACTGGAACAAGTATAAACGATTCCACAATTCCCCTGATTAGTTGATGATGTAAGTTGGTAATAAAAAAAACACATGTTGCCAACCAATAATTCAGCTTACCATATTGTGAACCGCTGATTTGAAAAGTAGTATCATAGACTTGTGCCATAGAAAAACCTACTTGGAAATCAATTAGCTGCCCTGCTATCTCTACAGCAGTAAACATAAGTTGCCCTATAAACCCCATAGCAAATCCCAACATCATTTCCTTTAATAGTAAAAATAAAAATGTTACTCCCCAAGTTAATTCTGGCAACGAAGTTATCGAGATAGTACTTAGAGATATGATGGTCAAAAAGATTGCTAACGCTACTTTTAGTACAGCTGGGAAGGTTCTGGAACTTAGTACAGGACTAAAGGCAATAAAAAAGACGATTCGAAAAAAAACAAGTAGAATCACTTCCAACATGGTTCTTCCTCACAGTTTTGCAATTATTTTAAATATTTCCTTGGTAAAACTAATCAAGATGTTTAGCATGAAATTCCCTACCAATATTAATGTAATAAAAATCGCAATTAATTTTGGTACAAAACTAAGCGTTTGTTCTTGAATTTGTGTAGTTGCCTGAAAAATACTAATAATCAAGCCCACTATCATGCCTACAATCAATGCCGGTCCTGCTATCAATAATGTGCGAATCAGTGCATCTTTCACTACATCAAGGACAAGTGTCATTGTCATCGCTTATCCCTCCTTTAATGAAAACTACGAACTAGTGATTCAACAACTAAGTACCAACCATCGACTAGCACAAACAGCAAAAGTTTGAATGGTAATGAAATCATAATTGGCGAGAGCATCATCATCCCCATCGACATCAAAATACTCGAAACAACTAAATCGATAATTAGAAATGGTAAAAATAACAAGAATCCTATACTAAATGCTGTTCGTAATTCACTAATTATAAAGGCTGGTATCATTACTGTTATAGGAATATCTTTATAGGATTTATAAGGCACTTCTTTTTTATCATCTGATAGTTCAATAAATAAACGAATGTCTTTTTTCCTTGTTTGATCGTACATAAATGACTTAATTCGGTTTTCCGATTTTTCAAAAAATTCGGCTTGTGTTATCTCATTCTTTTCGTAAGGTTGTAAAGCTTGTTGATTGATATCCACATAGACTGGACGCATCACAAAAAAAGTCAAGAACAGTGCTAAGCCAAGTAATACTTGATTGGGTGGATTTTGTTGAGTTCCCAAAGCACTTCTTACAAATGAAAGTACCATAATGATTCGCGTAAATGAAGTTGTCATAATTAGCAACACTGGAACAATGGATAATGCCGTAAGTAGCAAAAAGGTACTGATTGTTTGGTTTGAGCTAAAATCAGATGAAAACAGATTTTTAATAGTTGGAGTTAGCTCATCGATTGTTACAGCATATGTCGTTTGGGGAAATAACCAGCCTACAGTTAGTAGCATTGTTGCTTTTCCGGTAAATTTCAAAATTTTTTTCATCTTTTTGACCCCTTCTTTAATATACGGTCAGATGTTTCCTTAAGTAACTTAGCAAAATCTTGTTTAATCTCCGGAGTGGTTGTTGACGTTTGTAAATTTTGCAAAAATAATTTACCCTCATCGACAGTTAATTCTTTCATAATTTGATTGTGTGTCTCAGAAAAACTCATTACATAATATGTTCCTGCAATTTGTACGACACCAATTGACGAATTTTTAGTTACACCTACTTTTTGCAAAACAACGATACCTTTAGCTGTTTGAGTAGTATAACGATTTAAAACTTTCATAGATAAACTAATAAGATAAATGACAACTCCCAAAATTATCAACATCTTTATGCTAGCTAAAATTGCTTCCATCGATTCTCCACTTTCTCTTATTGAATGACTAAATCTGTTATAAAGACTTCTTTAACAATATTCGTTCCATATTCAGTGTTAATTGCTTCTTTCAACTGTTTTTTCAGATTAGAAACACTATCCGCTGCACTAAGAATATCTTCTGATTTTTTTTGACGTAAGATATTTACTACACTATCTCGTGCTACGGCAATATTTTTCGTCAATTTCTCACTATCTGTTTCATTATTTGTCAATAGAGACATTTTCACTCGAATATATTGTTTCGTATTTGATTTCCCTTGTGCTAAATTCACTAAAAATTCGTCCATTGCTACAATTACTTCATCTTCTGAAATTTTTTCTGAAGATGTTGTACTTTCTTTTGTACCCGCCGTATTTTTTGTTACCAAGAATTGATTGGCTATTACGGTTCCACCAACACTTCCACCGATAGCTAAAACAGCGACTATCACAATCAAAAGGATCGATAATTTTGTTTCTTTTTTTGGCTTTGTTTCATTTGCTACCATTTCCCCACGTTACTCCTTAGATTTATTTGGATGTGTAATTTTTTGCCTATAAATTAATACTAGTTCAGCGATTTCCGAAGCTCGATTTGCTACATAGAGTGTTTTGCCATCGACCAGTGTAATCATCGTATCTGGCAATTCCTCTACTCGATAAATTAAATCCGGATTTAAAAAAAACACATTACCATTTAATGAGCATACTTCGATCACAAAACACTCCCCCTAGCTTATTTTATCTATTACTGAAAATTATCGTTTCAAATTAATCAATTCTTGTAACATTTCATCAGAAGTCGTAATACTTCTAGAATTTGCTTGATATGCTCGGTTAGCGATAATCATTTCCGTAAATTCTGTAGATAAGTCAACGTTAGACATTTCTAATGCACCCGGTTGTAATTTCCCTGAACCATTGTCTCCTGCTCCACCGACAATAGCTGCCCCTGAATTATTCGAAACGATATAATTATTGCCACCAGCATGTTCTAACCCTTCAGGATTATTGAATGTAGCTATTGAAACTTTCCCCATGGTGTACGTTTTATCACCGTATTTTGCTGTAACTAATCCGTTGGCGTCAACTGCCATTGTACTAAAATTGACTACTTGCCCTTTCACTGTAATTGAACTTGGAATTACTAAGGCTCCAGTCGTGCCTTTTGCTGATATCCCAGCATCCGGAGTATTGCTGTCATATTCTGTAGGTGTTGTTAGATTCGTACTTGTACGGCCTAATACTTTCATTCCTGCGCTATTCGTTAAATTTCCGTTGCTGTCACGTAGGAAGGCACCATCTCTCGTATAGTATGTGACTGGATTAGCACCTGAACCTTGTACCATAAAATATCCTGAACCTGCAATATAGAAATCTAATGCTCGTCCTGTTGTTTGTGATGCTCCTGTACCGGTCATTGTATCAATTGAACCTACCTGAACGCCTAGTCCAATTTGCTTGGCATTTACCCCACCGGTATTCCCTTCTGGCGCAGTCGCATTGGCAACTGTCTGGTTCATCATATCTTGAAACATTACTCTACTTGACTTAAAGGCTGTTGTATTTACATTGGCAATATTATTTGATACCACATCCATTTTTACTTGTAGATTTTTCATCCCGCTAACACCTGAATATAATGATCGTAACATTTTTATTTCCTCCTCATAATTATTGGGCAACCTTTCTCTGTCATTCGAAAGTGCCATTAGAATCTCCTTGCGGTCCAATTCTATTTTTATTTAATAAACTTTGTACTATCAATATTGGTAACTGTTGTTAAATCATTCATATCCATTGCTGTAATGATTGTGCGATTATGAATATTGGCTATTAACCCCATATCTTTGTAAATTAATAGGGATTCTCTACTTCCTTTATTGGCTAAATCATCCATTGCTGCTGAAAGTTCTCGATAATCACCAGAATCTAAATGCAGATTTCTTGATTCCAATCGTTGCTCTGCATGCTTTGAAATTTTAAGTTGTTCTGTTTGTTTATCATTAAGTAATTGGTGAAAGTTTTTCACTTTTTTGTTACTTTTTGTTACATGATAATTGTTGACGGATTGCGTGGAGCTGAGCCCAGCTAATTCATCCATGATTACTCACCTACTTCTTGTAATGCACTCATCTTATATTCCTTACCATTAACAACTAAGGTCGCATACCCATTTTGAAAACGTACTTTTTCTACTTTTCCAGATTCATTTCCCTCTTCGCCATTCATAGTTACTTGTTTTCCTATTAATTGAAAAGCTTGTTGTTGTTGTCCAATCAACGTTGAAGTAGTCAAAGTATCGCTTAATGTATTTAGCTGTTCTAATGTTGTAAATTGAACCAATTGTGAGATATAATCTGTTCCTCCTGATCCAGAAGATGAACTATCTGCGCTCATTGAAGGATTACTCATTGATGCGGCTAAAATTTTCAAAAAATCATCCATTGAAATATCTGAACTTTTTTTTGTTTGTTGCAAGGCTGTTGAACTGGATAGCGATGCTACTGCATTAATTAAATTTTGATCCATTTTCTCTCATCCTTTCTATGCTAGGATACTTACCGACCCATCTTTTTGAAGTTCACTGAGGTGAATTTCGTCAACTATCTTTTCTAAACTAGCTGTAAAGGCTTTTCCTTTATTTAAATACGTATTGGCTTGCCTTGGGTGTTGTTGTCCATGACCTTGTTGGCTAAAAAAATCAAATGATACTTGTTGTGGCTGGATAGTTTTAATTGTTATTTCTGGTGTAACATCATTTTCTTGAGTAACAAAATGCGTTGCCATCTGCATTTTTCCATGTTCATTTAATTTTACATTATCCAATATCTGGATAAACCGTTTAGTTACATTGGCAAACATTTCCTTTGTTTGAAGCGTTTGTAACTTAAAGACTAGATCTAATTTTTGATCGGTTATTTTCATTTGAATCTTAATTGGTCCTAAGTTAGTAGGGTTCATTTGAATAGTAAATTTCTTAGCTGAATCAAGAGTTGTCGTGATATTTTTTGTCAGAGTTTGCAGAATGCGTTGTTCATTTTCACTGCCTAATGCAACTTGCTGCGTACTAGTAGGAAATGAATTAACCGATGGCAACATGCTATTTTCTGATTTCACTAGCATTGTTGTCACAGAAGAAAAAGAACCTACTGTTTCTCCATTACTAATCGTTGGCAACTTCTTTTCTGATGGTTCTACTGTCACCGTTGAAATCCCCTGCGAATTTAAGTGTGTTGTCAATGGCTCTGTTGTTTCACTACTTTGATTTTTTTCAAAAAAGGGCAGTTTCGTTACTTCGGCTGCTTCTATACTCACTGACACTTCTGATTGGTTAGTTTCTTCATTGCTTAATTGTGCTTGCATTTCGAGTGGTATTTTTTGCCGATTTGCTAATGGTACATTAGAAATCACATCTAGTTGTGTACTCGGCGGGCTTGCTGACGCTACTTTTCCTAGCCTTGAATCACCTGCGTTGTTAGCAATAACAAGTTCAGCATTCTCTAGTGATATAGTTTCATTTATATTAACTTGTGCTATCTGCGGTTCTTTGCTAATAGCTATCAACTGTTGGTTTCGACTATTAGCATCTGTTGGCACTGTTTGTATCGGTTGTTGATGATCTTCCATTACTGTTGTTGCTACGGAAGAAACCATTGTAGGCAGCTCAAATGGGTGCTCTTGCCCGCTTAAGGCATCCGTTTTTAGCTGGTTCACTGTTGTAGGAGTATCCTGGTGTGTACCTTTGAGCAATTGAGTTAGCAAGGCTGCGCCAAATTCTTGTCCCTCTTCAGAACTCTTTTTGGCTTTTTTTCCTACTTGTACTTCTTGGCCTATACCAGTATTTATTTGTAAGTTTTTCATTTTTCCACCCCCTTTCAATAGTCTTCATTGCCTATAATAAAGACTGTCGAATTCGAAATTCATCTAATTGTTTTTGTTCCTCTTTTTTCATTTCACTGACATATTCTTGATGTTTTTTTTCGTGCAACTTCTCAATGATTTTTCGTTCTTTCTGAGCTACCATATATTTTTCTAAACTATCAGCAAGTTGTTGCTTAATCCCTAGTAATTGCTGATGCTCGTCCATTATTTGCTGATCCAATCTTGCCAGATAACGGTAATGCACTTGCATCTGTTCAATGCTCCCTTGATTGCTGTCACTCATAGCTACTTTTTCTTGCGTCATTTGTTGGATTTTTTGTTCTTTCTGATTGACTAGCTTTTGAATTTCACCATAAGCACGCTTCATTTTTTTTTCTTCTTGCGTGCGTAATTCATAAATTTTTTCCAAAGAGAAATGAAAAATTTTCATACTGTGCCGACTTCCTATTTAATTTATAAACGATCTTTTAAATCAAAAATTTGAGTTAATGAGGTTAATGTGTCCTCAAATGATGAGTATTCATTCACACTTTGCTTCAAGAAATCTTGAATGGGATAATGAACCGAAATGGCGTAATCTGTTAACGGATTGCTTCCCTGTTTATACGCACCTATATCAATTAAATCCTTAGCTTCTTGATAAATGGCAATATTTTCTTTTAACTCACCAGCTAATTTTTTTTGTTCGTCTGTTATTAAACTGCTCATTAATCGACTTAAACTATTCTGTATATCTACTGCTGGATAGTGATTCTGAGCGGCTATCTTTCGAGAAAGTATCAAATGACCATCCAATATTCCTCGTACCGCATCAGCAATTGGTTCATTCATGTCATCCCCTTCAACTAAAACTGTATAAAAGGCGGTGATAGATCCTTTGTCTGACATACCACTTCGTTCTAACAACTTAGGTAGAGTAGCAAAAACAGAAGGTGTATAGCCTCTTGTAGTAGGCGGCTCCCCAATTGACAGCCCAATCTCTCGCTGCGCCATAGCAAAACGAGTAACCGAATCCATCATCAACACCACTTTTTTTCCTTGATCTCTGAAATATTCCGCAATAGCAGTAGCCACATGAGCGCCTTTTAGTCGAACTAACGGTGGCATATCAGAAGTTGCACATACTACAATTGATTTTTGATAGCCTTTTTCACCTAAGTCATTTTCAATAAACTCTTTTACTTCTCTACCACGTTCACCGACTAAACCAATGACGATTATATCTGCATCACAATACTTAGCTAACATACCTAGTAGTGTGCTTTTCCCTACACCACTTCCGGCAAAAATCCCCATCCGTTGACCTTGACCAACTGTTAGCAGGCCATCAATTACTCGAACCCCTGTGGTCATCGCATTCACTATTTTCTTTCGCAGAAAAGGGCTAGGAGGTTCTTGAACAACAGGATACTCTTCATACCGTTCCGTAAGTTCAGCACCATCCATCAATCGTCCCAAACCATCCAATGTATGTCCCAATAGTTGCTCGTTTATTTTAACAGTTAGGGTTTTACCAGTAGGCTTAACTAAGCATCCTGGCCCAATACCTTCTAAATAGTCTAATGGCATCAATAACACTTGATTTTTAGAAAAACCAACAACTTCTCCTAACGTTTGCTTATTTTGCAAAGGTAAAAGAATCTCACAAACTTCACCAATAAAGACTTGAATACCTTCCACACGAATAGTTAAACCAACTACCTCTGAGACCTTCCCATATTTTGTATAAAAGCTGCGAGACTCCAATCGCTTCATATATCGGCCAATAGGTAGTTTAATCATTCCATATCATCCTTCACTAACTCATCCATAAAATTACTTAATTCTGCTTTTAAATCGAATAATGTAAAATCATCATCTGTCTCTACTGAATAATTGGTTTGTGTCAAACTAGTCTCTTTCAATACAGTGATGCGCACATGATGCCAGTCAGCTTTTTTCGACTCAATAAATTCTCGTACTGTTGCTATTTGTTTTTCATGGACACGCACGATAATTAATTCTTTTGGGTAATCAATGTTCTCGATAAAATTCCCGATTTTTTCGGCAATGACGGTTTCTTTCGTGTCAATGATTGTTTCTGTTAATTGCTCAGCTAACGCTATACTGAACTTTACCAATTCTAGTTTTTGTTCTCGAATCATCGTTTTTATTTCAAAATCAGCATCAAATAAATTATTTTTCGCTTCTTCAATATACTGTTTTGCTTCGACTTTTGCTTGTTCAATCCCTTGACGATAACCAGATTCTTGCCCAGCTTTTTGGCCTTCAATAAAACCTTTTTGATAGGCATCCGCCTCAATCTGCTTGGACTGTTCTCTAATTTCTGCTAAGGTTTCGCTTTTTATTTTTTCTAATTTCCGTACTTCTGTTTGATAATTAATTGCTATTTTCATAGCTTCAGGAGTACTAATAGACAGTTCTGGCGCTATCACTTCTTCTATCTTTTTTTCTTCTATTTTTGTAATAATCTCTTTATTAGCAGAAGATTGCGTGACTTGACCATTTTTTAATACTTTTTTATTTAACAACTGCATCTTGGTCGCCTCTTCCAATATATATTTCTCCGGCTTCATCCAGTCGACGAATAATCGCAACTATTTCATGTTGTGCTTCTTCAATAGCAGATAGTCGTGTTGGCCCCATAAATTGTAATTCTTCTTTCAAATTGTCTACCGCACGTGAAGATAAATTAGAGAAAATAAATTCCTTGATTTGATCTGATGAGCCCTTCAACGCAAGAACTAATACGTTGTTTTCAACTTCTCGTAATACTTTTTGAACATCTAGATTGTCTAAACCAATAATATCTTCGAACGTAAATAGACTTGCTTTTACTTCATTTGATAATTCTGGTTGTCGTTTTTCTAAATCTGACAAAATATTCTTTTCAGTACTACGACTAACTGAATTCAGAATTTCAACTAATGTATGAACACCACCGACATTTTCTGATGCATTTTCGACATAATTTGAGAATTTGTTTTCAATTACTTTTTCAATTCTTTCAATGATGGTTGGTGAAGTGCTTGAAATTTTACCGATTCTTTCAGCAATCTCTACTTGGAGATGGTTTGGGAATTGCGATAAAATATTGGCAGATTTATCCGGTTGCATATAGCAAAGTATCAAAGAAACTGTCTGCGGATGTTCATTTAGTAGCAAGTTTGTTAGTTGTTGAACATCTGATTTACGAGCAATGTTGAATGGTTTTTCTCTCAACTGGATTTGTGTCAATACATCGATGACTTCTTTCGCTTTTTGTGGACCTAACGCCTGATTCAAAAGCCCTTTGGCATAATCTAAACCACCATCGAGAACATATTCTCTAGCTGTCGCGGTGTTTACAAACTCTCCTAATACATCATTACGTTCTTCTGGACTAACGAAATCCGTATTAGCAATTTCATAACTTATTTTTTGAATGTAACTGTCTGGCAATAGTTTCATGATTTTGGCAGAAGTATCTGAACCAAGAGAAATCATTAATATTGCAGCTTTTTTTATTCCTTCCATCGATTCCACATATCTCTCCTAATTGTTTTCCTTCAACCATGCCTTAATCAAATCCGCTGCAGCTTCAGGGTTCTTATCTGCAAATTCTTTAATTTTCTTTTCTTCTATATCTTCAATAGGTACTTTTAGATTTAATCCACTATTCCTATCTTCTGTTGTTTGACGTGAATCTGATTCATTTGCTCTGGCTGAAGTCATGTTTACTGGTTCCTCTTCTTCGAGAAACTCATCCTCTTCATAATTTTCAAATTCACGTTCTTTAGGTCGTTTTCTAAATAAAATAAATCCTACTATTCCCATGACTGCTATGACTAATACAACAGTAGCAATCACTATGTAGGGTAAATAACGTTTTAATAAAGATGTATTGTTTGATTCATCCACAGCAACAGCATCGGTTGTTGTATCCGTTTGATTTGTAAAATCTATTCCCTGAATAGACAAGACATCTCCACGTGCTTCATTATATCCAATTGCCGATTGGATAATATTTTGGAGGTTTTCTTGTTCTTCTCCAGATAGTGCTTTGCTAATTACGACTGAACTTGTTAACCTTCTAATAGATGAAGGAGCATTTATTGTTTTAGTAGTTTCTTGATCAACCTCATTATTTACACTTCGATCGAAAGCTTTATTGGCATTCCCATTGTCACCCGTTACATTAGTAACGTTGTCTTCCACTGTCCCATTTTGAGCTTGCTGTACATCTTCTTGTGTCCCACTAGCCTGTACATTCTCGCTTCGTATTGCTGTGTCACCATACGTTACTTTTGTACTTTCTGTTGAGTCAAAGTTTAAATCTAGATTAATTGATAATTGATAATTTCCAGTCCCGTATATTTTCTGCAATATGGTATCAAGCTTATTTTCCAAATCTTTTTCATAATTTTTCTTGATTTCTATGTATCGATTGCTCACAGAAGATACTTGCCCATTTTCATCAGTCGATGTCGTTAATGTGCGACCGTTGCTATCAACTACTTTAATGTTTTCTGGTGACAAATCCTCAACAGCACCTGAAACAAGATTAACAATACCTTGAACAGCGGTTTCTGAAATACTAGCGCTTTTTAACGTTAAAACAACTGATGCGGTACTATCTTTGCTTTTTTCTGAAAAAACACTATTATCTGGCATTACCAATAATACTTTTGCTTTTGAAACAGTACTTAATGACTCAATTGCCCGCTGTAACTCACCCGTTACTGCGCGTTGGTACATAATTTTCCGATCTTCATCTGTGGTCATAAGACCTGTGTTATCAAATAACTCAAATCCCGTTGAAGAATTAGGTAATTTATTATCTACAGCTAAACTAATCCGATATTCGGCAATTTTATCTTGTTCCACTAAAATTGTTTTTCCGTTATCTGACAATTTATAGGTAATATTTTGTTCTTGTAGATTTTGCGTAATTGTTCCGGCATCTTGTTCGCTAAGGTTAGAGAATAGTACTCCATATTCTGTACGATTCATCAGGTAATAAGCTGAACCACTTACAGCTATAATAGTTAAACTTCCGAGAATGAAAATAACACGCTTAAGCGTGCTAAGATTTTGCCATCTGAACTTTACATTTTCTCCAAACTTTTTTATCTTCTCGTTCACATTTTTTTGCTCCTCTGGCTATTTGCTTTTCTATCCATATACATCCCCTACTGAATTAAATCTTGCATCAACTCGTGAAACTGGGACTATTACGAAGATAACTGTTGATATTTGAAAATACGCAATTTCAGCTTCAGTGTATTTTTGAGTATTGAGCTATCTCCATTTTTTTATTCTTGTAATTAAAATTGCATATTTTTCAAATCATTATAAGCTTCAAGGGCTTTATTTCTTACTTGAACAGCAGTTTGTAATGCTAGTTGAGCTTCAGTCATCCGTGTCATGACGCTACCTAAATCTGTTTCTTTCCCTGTGATCACATTTTGCGTATCTTGACTAACAACATCCATGTTTGAATTTAGATTTCCGATTGCTTGTGATAACACGTCTGAAAACTTGCTAGCATCTGTTGGAGTAACACTTGCACTAGTTAAGCCTTGTGCCTGTTGAATAGTTTGTAATGTTGATTGATACTTAGCTAACTGATTTTCGATCGATAGACTGTCCATATTCATTCACCTCTTAATTTTTAGAAATTTCTAGTGCTTTTTTCAAAATTGTTTTATTACTTTCAGCAGCAGAGGCATTCGCTTCGTATGTTCTTACAGCTTGTAACATTGCTACCATTTCATCAGCCATGTTTACATTTGATTGTTCAACATAGCCATTTTCATCAGCTTCTGGGTTTTCTGGATCATAGCTCATCTTTATTTCTTGATTTTCGGTAATACCAGTTGAACGTACACCATAACTACGTTCTAAACGATTCGTTCCGATTGACTGACGAAGGTTTTCAGCAAAAGTAACGGTCTTTTGCTTATAGGCTCCTCCCTCAGCTGTTTTAGTGGTATTAACATTGGCAATATTTGTGGAGATTGTATCTAGTTTAAACCGTTCTAATGCTAACCCACTCGCATTAATATTCAGTCCATTAAAAATACCCATGATTTTCTCCTTAATTTTAAGATGATGTTACTGTGTTATACATTGACAATCGACCATTCAATTGCGCAGTCAGTGCACTATAATACAAGGCGTTTATTGATTGATTTAACATCTCGACATCTAAATCAACATTGTTCCCATTTTCTTTTACTGATAAACCGGTTCGTTCAGTTATTCTACCTAAAGTATGGTTAGGTGCCTGCATATGTCTCTCATTAGTTTTTTTTAGTTGTCCAGCATTATCAACAGATTTATTCAGCAAATTTTCAAACTCTATCCGTTTCACTTTATAATTGGCTGTATTTACATTTGCAATATTATTGGAAATTAAATTTGCACGTTCATTTGAAACAGACATCGCATCTTTTATAGTGTTATAATTATCCATAAAAACTCCTCTATACGATATTTATTCATTTTTCCTAAATTAATTTCTATTTTATAATATATATTATATCATTACGACGATTACGTCCATATAATTGTGTAAAAGTGAAGCATCAAAAAAGCCATTGATCTCAGTTAGGAGTACAATGTTTTTTTGCAGAAAACATTGTACTCCTAACTGAGATCAATGGCTCAAGTACATTTTGCTTTTGAAAGCGAAGAAATTCAAGCAATTATAAACGAAAGCGGTGCGAATGATACCGCAAAAACACTTATGACTATCATGTTTAATCAGCTGATGGAAGAACAACGAAATCAATATATTCAGGCAAATTCCTATGAACGTTCAGAAGATAATCTTAGATTTAAACCAGTCTGGCCAATCGGTCGAGGAACTGGCTGAGCAATATGGTATCGCTACACAAACGATTTATCGCTGGAAGAAGCTTTATACAAAGAATGAAGCAACCGGCATGACTGAGGCAGAAATCCTAGCAATGAAAAA
>OMJG01000392.1_pt1 | contig 33079 bp, 26 predicted proteins | sample 1646431 | NCBI WGS metagenome assembly OMJG01 (sample SAMN03771674, study PRJEB25209) | food metagenome | isolation source: Cotija cheese | place: Mexico:Jalisco,Michoacan | collected 2011-12-12
TGCACTAAAAGGACAGCAATACGGTAATAATTTCTCCGAAAAGCTGTCCTTTTAGTGCAGTTATCGTATTTAGCGCAGAACCAGAGACTGGGGGCGCTCGATGCCGGCCGGAGGAACGGAGCGGCAGTCGGGAGGCATTCCGAAGCCGCTGATGTTCCGCCAATATTCCGCACTTCATGAAGACTGTGATATTGCACACAAGGCATTGCGCACAGCCCACAGCTGACATTCTGCATTTTTCAATCCTCGCGTAATAGGATGCCCTCAACGAGCGAAAACGCTGGTGTGCATGGGGCGCACGACGTGTCGATCGCATGAAAGTCCTACAGGGAGGTAGCAGACAATGTCCTCAACAATCAATGCCGGAGATGCGGTGCTCAAGGTCATCGAGGAATGGGGTGTTCCACGAATCTACGGATTGCCGGGTGGTTCCTTCGACTCGATGATGAACGCTCTGCACAATGAGCGTGAACGTATCGATTTCATCCAGGTTCGGCACGAAGAGGCGGGTGCGTTAGCTGCTGCCGCCGAAGCGAAGCTTACCGGACGCATCGGCGTCTGCTTCGGCTCATCGGGGCCAGGTGCCGTCCATCTGCTCAACGGTCTCTATGATGCCCGAGAGGACCGTGTTCCGGTGCTCGCCCTCGTTGGCCAGGTGCCTCAGGCCTTCATGAACATGGACTTCTTCCAGGCCATGGACGAGGAGCCCATATTCGAGGACGTCGCAGTCTTCAACCGTACCGCGACCAATGCCGAAGGACTGCCTGCGCTCATCGATGAGGCCATACGTCAGGCGTACAAGCATCACGGTGTTTCGGTCATCACGATTCCGAAGGATCTGGCCTGGACGCCGATTGATTGGCAGCCCGTCGCATCTGCGAAGAATTTCCGCAAGCCGCTGCCGCTGCAACCGCATCATGACCTGGTCGAGCAGGCCGTGAAGCTGATTGCCGACGCCAAGGCTCCGCTCTTGTATTTCGGCAATGGAGCCAGCACCGCACACGACGAACTGGTCGAAATGTCAGAGAAATTCAAGATGCCGATGGTATCGACCCATCCGAGCAAGGGCGTGGTGGAAGATACCCATCCTGCATTCCTCGGGTCGTCGGGCAGGGTCGCCACCAAGCCTGCCAGCGAGGCCAGCCAGGCAGCCGATGTGATCGTCTGGGTCGGCAACGACAATCCCTTCGCATCCAAACTGGTAGGACCACAGGCTCGCATCATCCAAATCGACAATGATTCCGAGAAGCTCGGCAAGCGCCTTCAGGACCGCATGGCCGTGGCGATTCAGGCCGACGCCAAGCTCACCTTGCGTGAGATGATCGACGCAGGCGAGGAGCTGCCGGGAACGGCGTTCTACAGAGCCTGCCTGGCGAACAAGCGCAATTGGGAGGAATGGATTGCCTCCTTCAACGACGATGATCGTGTTCCTCTTCGTCCTGAACCGATTTTTGACATTATCAACGCCCAGACCGATCCGGATGACATCTTCATGATTGATGTCGGCAACATCAACATCAATTTCGCCAGGCTTTCGCATCTGCAGCCCAGCAACAAGTGGGCTACATCCGGCAAGCATGCGACGATGGGATTCGCCGTCCCCGCGGCACTTGCGGCAAAGCTCGAATACCCGGATTCGACGGTCTACAGCCTGAGCGGCGACGGTGGCTTTGCCATGCTTTCCGAGGAGATTCTCGCCCAGGTCAAATACCGTACCCCAGTCGTCAACGTCGTCTTCTCGAACCAGACGCTTGGCTTCATCGAGGCCGAACAGCGCGACGATTCGCATCAGCCGCTTTCGGGAGTCGATCTGATCGACACGGATTGGGCGAAGGTGGGCGAAGGATACGGTGCTCTTGGCTTCACGGTGCGTACCAGGGAAGAGGCCAAAGTCGCCTTTGCCGAGGCCAAGGCGGCCGACAGGCCTTCGGTCATCGATGTGAAGCTCACGGGCGAGATGCCCTTCACCACGATGTACATGCATCTGTCGGAGCATGACGATCCTGAAGCGGTGAGGGAGTTCAAGGAGCATTACGAGGCGCAGCCTTTGAAGGCGCTGGACTATTGGTTGGAGCAGGAGCAAGCCTGAATCCATAACCACGACCTGTATGTGAGGGCGTGACCCAACAGGCCCGGCCGAATGCGGCGAACGGTATTCCACGTTCAACGCATTGCGGCCGGGCCTGTTCTGCTGCAGCACGTCGTAGGGTGTCGAGGCCTCTGATGCGATGGTTAATGATGCCGGTAGCCGCGTTGTCTCTAAGCGGTAGCCGGGGAGAGGCCGTGCCGCAGGAAGTCCACGATTTGTTCGGTGGCGAGGTCCAGATTCAGGGGCTGGGCGGCAGCTTCGTCGTCGTCGCCCATCAGTACCACTGGCAGGGCGTGACTGATGATGGCGGCGGCCGTGTATCTGACGATTTGGCGCACCGGCCACTTCACCAGTTGACCCTCACGCTGATAGTGGGAGAAGATTACGGTAAACCGTGCCTCGACTCCCTCGACGGCTTGGGAGACCTTGTCGAGCAAGGCCGTGGCCTCATGCTGATTGTTGAATATCCCGGCGAACAGGATGCGGACGAGCTTCCGGTTCGTGACGACCAGCTCGAGACGGTCCCGCACCACGAAGCTCAGATAATCGCCGAAATCGGGAAGATGCCGGGCGCTTACCGTTTCGGAAAAGTCCACTGCCAGTCGCGGGATGATTTCATCGATGAAGGGTTCGATGAGCGCTTCGAGGATATCGTGCTTGGTGGCGAATCGCTTGTATACGGTGCCTTGGGAAACCTGTGCCAATTCCGCGATTTCCTGCGTGGTGGTCCGGTCAAAACCTTGCCGGGAGAACAGTGTCAGGCTGGCCTGCAGCACGGCCTTCTGCTTCGTTGAGAGCTCCGAGGAATCCAGGGCCTGTGCGAACAGATCCTCCACCGTATTGCTCTTGCCCATATGCACTCCCGTTGATGCCACGTTCCCGATGGATGTTCCACTGCAACTGTTGCCGCAGCGCCCGTTGTTGCAGCATTGTAGCCGCAGCCGTTCAGACCCGACGGTATTTGCGCATGACCACAAGGTTCAATCCCAGGAACACCAGGATAAATGCTAGGAGCATACCAAGATTTGGTGCAATCTGCGCCAGGCTGGCACCTTTCACCACCACGTCGCTCATACCGCGTGAGCCCCAGTACAAGGGCATCGCGTGGGCGACCGCCTGTAACCATCCGGGCATCGACTCCACGGGGATGATTCCGGAGAAGAATATCTGCGGGATGACGATGATGGGGATGAACTGCATCATCTGGAATTCCGTTGCCGCAAAGGAAGATACCAGTAGGCCGAGGGTGAGTGCTGCGCCCACGATCATGAGGTTCAGCAGCACCACGTTCCACAGGCTCCCGAGTATCTGCGTCTTGAATACCACGAGGGTGTAGCCGACCACGACGGCGGTCTGCACGATGGCCACGATGCCGTAGCCCACGAGGTAGCCGAAGATGATCTCGCGCTTGCGAATCGGTGTGGCGAGCAGTCGGTTCAGTGTGCCGGTGGTGCGTTCGTGCAGCAGGCCTATGCCTGAGATGAGGAACACGAAGAAGAAGATGACGAATCCCATCATGATAGGCACCAGGGTGTCGAAGAATGTGGAATCCTCGCTGCCGTACAAGTACTTCACGGTGACCGAGGATGGTGCCGCCCCTGCACTCTGCTGGATTGAAGGTGCTTGGGCATCCGTGCCTGCCGAGGATTGCGCTTGGCTTGTCGCAGCACCGGGACTTGCCGCTTGGATGGCTTGCAATTGTGTGGTCAGCTCCGCGACGGTGCTTTGCAGCTGTTTGAGTGCTGCTGCTTGCGAGGCGATGGTGGCCGAGGCGGCTTTGGCGGAGAGCTTGGTCTGTGCGGTTGTGAGGCTTTGCAGAATCAAGCCGCTTTGCGATTGGTCGGCCCCAGCGAGCGTCAGGGTCAGGGAATCGTCACTCTGGCTGAGGAAACCGGCGTAGTCGTTGTCGCGTATGACCTTTCGGGCGTGTTCCTCGGTGTTGTCGTCCGCTGCGGTACCGCTGACCTCGTGGATATGCAGGCCATCAATCTTCATGGCGGACACGAGGTCGGCATCGACCGATTGCACGGCGATATCGGCGGTGATGTTGTTGGCTCCCTGGAACAGAAAATACATCAGCGTCAGAATCAGTAGGGGAGCGGCGAACATCAACGCCAATGTCCGTCTGTCTCGCAGAAGCTCCGTCAATACTCGTCTAATCATTGCTATGGTGCGCATCTTGGTCCTTTCCCGCTTGTACGAAGGCATCCATGATGCTCGTCACGTGAAAATGGTCTTTAACGTGTTCCGGGGAGCCTACGGCTATTGCCTCGCCCTGACGAATCATCATCAGGGTGTCCGCCTCCGCCGCATCCGCCATCACGTGGGTGGTGAGGATGATGGTGCGTCCCTGGTCGGCGATGCGGTGCAGCTCGCTCCAGAGTTCGCGGCGCAGCTCAGGGTCGATGCCGACGGTCGGCTCGTCCAGGATGAGCACCGGAGGGTCGCTGATGAGGGCGATTGCCATCGAGAGACGCCGTTTCATACCTCCTGAGTAATTCGCCACCCTGCGGTCCAGCGCGTCCTCAAGGTGGACGACACGGGCGGCGCGCCTGGCCGCGTCGGCGAAATGACGTTTGTCGACGTGTTGAAGGGAGGCGAAGAATCTGAGGTTCTCCATGCCGCTGAGATTCATGTACAGGGCGTCGGTCTGCGCCATAAAGCCGATGTTGCCGAGTTCCTTTCGGTTGGGCATCGTCGTGCCGAGTACGCTCACCGAACCGGATTTGGGCGGCATCATGCCCATGATGGTGCTGATCAGGGTCGTTTTGCCGGAGCCGCTGGGGCCGATGAGAGCCAGTATCTCCCCGCGTCGTACCTCGACATCGATGCCACGGAGTACCACCGTTTTCCCGTATCCCTGCACCAACCGGGATACTGCAATCGACACCGATTCATGGTCCGGTGCCTTGGTACCGTTTTCCATCATCGCCTCCTGAATGAGTGAATTTTCGTGTTGTCGATACGCCATAACATGGTGAGTGACAACTCACTCATTATTAGCACAACGCCTCCGGCTCGGCAAATATGCTCCGTCGGGGGAGTTTCGTCAGTTGACTGGTAGAACTGTCTAGTTTCCGAAGTTTTATCAGTGAACTGACAACTATGGGCGACTGCTGTCGGACCCTATGCGTCTGCCTGTGCTGAAATAAACCATTAATATAACCATCCCGCTTCGTTACTGCTCCGTAACAGTGCGACCGTGATTCAACCGCACGGCTCTGCAAGAATTCACATCACGGATGGGGATTCAGCGCACAATCGGCACTCGGAAATGACACATTCACGATGATGCCGCCGCTACTTCTCCACAACAGACAGAATCGGGGTTCGCAATGTCAGAAGTTCTGCGCGTGCTTGATGAGCCGGAGCAGTCCGTCAGTCTCAATGCCTTCAGCAATCTCAGCAAGGGTGATCCTGCACCGTTCTGGCTCTTCAGAGGAGTCTGCGCCTGCTGGGGTCTCGACAACGCCACCACCACGCTTGACCTGATCACCGTTTCCGAGAACGCCACCTTCGTGCTGCGCATCGACGGCAAGGATGAGGGCGTGGTAAGGGTGTCACAGCCCGGATACGTCGGCGGGCCCGAGGCCGTAGCCTCCGAGATTCTGTGGTTGAACTCTCTCCACGATGTCGAAGGGGTTAATCTCATCAACCCCGTGCCGACCATTCGTGGGACCTTCGTAGGCACGGTGAGAGACGGCAACGGAGTCGGGTGGACGGTGATTTCCACCAAATTCGTCACGGGAACGGTGCTTGAGGATATGGAGAATCCGGCTCCGTACTACACCACCATCGGAGCCTGGGCAGCAAAGTTCCACCAGCATTCCCGTTCTTGGGATGCACCGCGTGGCTTCAAACGGTTCAACTGGGATATCTCCGACATGGTCGGCCCTTCTCCGCGTTGGGGACGCTGGGAGAACGCCTCTCTCAGCGATGAGGAACGGGCGGTCTGCGAGCAGGCCTTGTGGAAGGCGATGGATGTGGTGATGAAAACGCCACGGACCCCGCAGACATGGGGGCTCATCCACGCCGACCTGCGCCCCTCGAACATCATCAGGGATGCCGACGGCAAGCTCACCATCATCGACTTCGACGATGCCGGATACAGCTGGTATCTCTACGATTACGCCTCCTCGCTGAGCTTCATCGAACACATGCCGTATGCGCCGGAACTTGCCCGCTCCTGGGTCAAAGGCTACGAGCAGGTCGCCGGGGCATTCAGCGAGGACCAGCTTGAGGTGATGTCGGCGCTGTCGATGATTCGCCGACTGCAGATGCTCGGCTGGACGACGAACCACCGTGAGGATGCTCTTCCCGAAGAACTCGCCACCACACAGGCCAGCGGCTCCGTGCTCTGCGCACAGCGGTATCTGGAGGATTCGCGATGGCTTCTCAACTGATAGCGCTCGGTGCGGGCGACTGTCTGGCCGATGACGCCTTCCGCTAGCGACCTGTTGGGAGAAAGTGCGCATCTGAGGGCTTCGGCATGCGGCACGGGCAACGAACAACTCCACCGACGGTGATGCGAACAGCTCCGCCAACGGTGACACGAACAAGCAGCATCGGCAGGATCAGCAAGGTATACAGAAAGAAGGTTCCGGACATGTCGACAACGACGACTCAGGAAACCAGCAAAGGTCTGGGTGGCGTCACATACGTGACCACGGACGAAGAGTATTTCAAAAAACGGCAGTTGAAGCGCACCACAGGTGCTTTCGGACTATGGGCCATCGGCATCTCGGCCGTCATCTCCGGCGATTTCTCCGGCTGGAACGGCGGCATCGCCCAAGCGGGTTGGGGTGGCATGCTCATCGCCGCAGCGGTGGTGTACACGATGTATGTGCTGATGCTGAACGCCATCAGCGAGATGGCCTCGGCCATGCCGCACACCGGCGGCGCCTACTCCTTCGCCCGTGCGGCCATGGGACCCTGGGGCGGGTTCTTCACCGGTCTGGCCGAAACCATCGAATACGTGATGACCGCCGCCGTGGTGGTCTACTTCTCATCGGCCTATGCGGATGCCATCGTCTCCGACCTCACCGGCTACTCACTGGATTCCCACGGGCTGATGTGGGTGTGGTGGCTGGCCCTGTACGTGATTTTCGTCGCCATCAACTGGGCAGGTGCGGAAACCTCGTTCAGATTCGCGCAGATTGTCTCCATCGCCGCCTTGGCCATTGTGGCCATCTTCGGCATAGGTGCCATCGTCGCAGGCAAAGTCGACTTCGGTAGTCTGCTGAATATTGCACCAAGCGCCGGAAACACGCCATTCCTGCCCTTCGGCATCGGTGCGGTGTTCTATGCGATGCCATTCGCGATGTGGCTGTTCCTCGGCATCGAACAGCTCCCGTTGGCCGCCGAGGAGGTTCGTGAACCGGAACGCAACATCCCGAAGTCCTCACGTCTGTGCATCTTCACTCTTGGTCTCTCCGCGCTGATTATCGTCTTCCTCAACCCCGCCGTGGTCGGGTCCAAGGCGCTCGCGGCATCCGACGAACCATTGCTTGACGGGTATCGGGCCATTCTGCCCGGGAATCTCGCCGCAGTGCTCTCGGCCTTCGCGCTCATCGGTCTGCTGGCCTCGGTGCAGGGCATCATGTTCGCCTACGGCCGCAACCTGTATTCGCTTTCACGCGCCGGCTATTACCCGGCGTTCCTGTCGCTGACAGGCAAGAAGAAGACGCCGTACTGGGGCCTGATCGTCGGCGCCGTCTTCGGATTCGCCGCACTGTTCATCGTGGCTTACGGTGGGCAGGGCGCAGGTTCGGTGGTGCTCAACATCGCGGTGTGGGGAGCGGTGCTCGCATACCTGCTGCAGATGATCTCCTATGTCATTCTCCGCAAGCGCATGCCGGATATCGAACGACCCTTCGTGAGCCGATTCGGTGTGCCCGGCGCTGTGATTGCAGGTCTGGTATCGCTGGTGATTTTCATAGCCGTGCTGCTGAACCCCGATTATCGGCTGGCCGTGTATGTGATGGTCGTCATCTTTGTGCTTGCCCTGATATTCTTCGCGGCATATGGACGCAAGCATCTCGTGCTCTCACCGGAGGAGGAGTTCGCCGCTTCGGGTGGGAAGGCCATCTACAAAACCGAAGAGTAGACGATACACCCGGGATGACCGGAATAGTCAGAACACCAACAGAAATCATTACGACAAAGAAGGAAACATGGCAGTTCGCTCGACGATTATGGATACGAATAGCTTCCGACCCGGCATGGAAGAGGGCCTCGACCCCGAGACGCGAAAAATGGCGCATGAGCGTGAGGTTCTGGGACCGGCGTATCGCCTGTTCTACCGTAAACCGGTGCATCTGGTTGGGGGCAAAGGCAGCCATCTCTGGGATGCCGACGGCGTCGAATACCTCGATGTCTACAACAACGTCGCTTCCGTAGGGCATTGTCATCCCCGAGTCGTCGAAGCCATCACGCGTCAGGCTTCGATGCTCAACACCCATACCCGCTATCTGCACGAGAACGTGCTCGGATACGCCGAGGACATCCTTTCGACGATGCCCGACGAAGTCAACCGCATCATGTTCCAGTGCACCGGTTCGGAAGCCAATGACCTGGCGATTCGCGTGGCGCAGACCTACACCGGCGGTGAGGGTGTTATCGTCACGCACGAGGCGTATCACGGCAATTCTGCACTGACGTCCAAGCTGTCGCCTGCGCTGGGAACGGCTCAGACGCTCGGATTGACCATGCGCATGATTCCCACTCCCGACACCTACCGTGTCGATATCGACGGCAAAACCGCAGGGGAGTGCTCCGCAGAGGTGTTCGGCGCGTGGATGGCCGAGGAGCTAAGGAAGCAGGTCGAGGATATGCGTCGACACGGCATTCCCTTCGCGGCATTCCTCGCGGACTCGATATTCTCCTCGGACGGTGTGTACCCGGGTCCTGTCGGCTATCTCAAACCGGTGATCGACATGGTGCACAAACTCGGCGGGGTATTCATCGCCGACGAGGTGCAACCGGGCTTCACCCGTACAGGGGATGCCTTCTGGGGTTTCCAACGCCATGGTGTAGTGCCCGATCTGGTGACCTCGGGCAAGCCCATGGCCAACGGTCTGCCGACCTCGCTGATGGCCGCCCGGGCCGAAGTGCTGGAACCCTTCGCCGGGTCGATTCCCTATTTCAACACCTTCGGCGGGAATCCCGTCTGCATGGCGGCATCCCAGGCGACGCTCGACGTGATGCGCGACGAGGACACCATGGGCAATGCCAAGAAGGTCGGCGGCATCTTCATGCAGGCTCTGCGTGGATTCCAGGCGGAACACCCCTGCATCGGGGACTTGCGCGGAACCGGCCTGTACATCGCCTGCGAAATCGTCAAACCCGGCACCAAGGAAGCCGATCAGCAGACCGCGTTGGATATTCTCGAAACGCTGCGCGACAATCACGTGCTCACCTCGGTGTGCGGACGATACGGCAACATCCTGAAGCTGCGCCCGCCGCTGGTGTTCAGCGAAGCCGACGTGGATTGGTTCTCCGACGCTTTCGGCAAGACCCTCAAGCAATTGGGGCTGTAGGTCGGACTTTGACTCCGGGCTGTGACGGCAGCAGCGATGCAGCTGGCAGAGCGGTTGACATCGTCGACCTGAAATATTCATCGCTTATCCTTGCCCTGTGACAGGCCACATGAGTGCCGTTTGCCATGGCCTTCTCGGTGACGGCGCTCTGTGGTGGCGAGGACATGCCGGAAGGGATGCGGGACTCAGAACGACCGCCGCCGGAAACGCACGGTGTCCAAGGCGGGAGATGGGAAGGGGAAGAATCACATGTCAGCATCGGCATCTGCTCCGAACCCGGAATCCGCAACTGCTTCGCGAGGGCAGGTGGCGCGCGCCAACCGCTCCGACACCATACGACTGCTGAGAACGGTGATTCAGGAGCGTGAACTCCTGCCAGGCGAGCGTCTGGGCTCCGAGCGTCAGATCGCATCCCAACTGGGCGTCACGCGAGCGGATCTGAGAATCGCGCTCGCGGCTTTGGAATCAAGTCATGAGGTGCTTCGACGAATCGGCAGGGGTGGGGGCATCATCGTTTCGGACAGCCGGTTGGAACGCAATATCAACACGGTCGAGTCCTTGCCGATTATCGCCCGCAGACAGGGGCGAATCCTCAAATCCGATGTGGTCTCCGCGATGATAGCCCCTGCAACGTGCTCCGACGTCAGATTGTTGGGACTTGATAGAGTCGCTTCCGGTGCCGTACGCAACATCTTCGACATCACCCGTGTGCGGTATGTGGATGGAACCCCGTTGTCCTTGGAAATCAGCCATCTGCCCGCAGACCTGTTCCCGGGCTTTCTGACGAAGGACCTCACCACTTCCTTCTATGCCCGATTCGCCGACGAGTACGGAATTCATCCTGCCGTGGTGGATGAGACCTTGGAGTCCATCATCCCCAGCAAACGGCAGGCCGAACTGCTGCGAGTGGATGAGGGCACGCCCCTGATGCGTATTCGCAGAGTCGCACGCACGCAGGAAGGCAGACCCTTCGAAAGGGCGACCGATGTCTATGTGGCATCTCGGATGCGCTTCACGATGCACCATTCCGGCTATGTGCGGCTGTCCGCCACCGTTCCGCAAGAGCCGAAGCAAGGCTGAAGGTGTGCGGTACCTCGCATCCACGGTATGCGAGTGCGCAATGCCCTACAGCTGCATTGTGATGTTCGGCGTGCTATGCCGGTGTTGCAAACTCTCGCCTATCATGCACTGTTCGCATGGTTTCCAGCGCGATAAAGGGGCCTTAGCAGGGGTCTCGATATGATAAGCGCATGCGCAATGTGATATTCGACTTCTGCGGGGTCCTCCTGGATTGGCGGCCTCGACTCACGCTCGAAGGCCAATATCCCCAAGGGGTGATTGACATGTTCTTCGATACGGCTGACCCGCGTGGCTTCGACTATTATGACCGCAAGTCGGACGAAGGATGGAGTCAGGAACGCATACTCAAGGAATACGAGGAATCTCACGGTCCTGCGGTGGCATGGGTGTTTCGTACCTACTTCGAGCATTTCGAGAAGTCCCTGCACGGCATGATGCCCGGGATGCCGGAGCTGATGCGTGAACTCGAGGCCCGAGGGGTGCAGCTGTGGGGTCTCACCAACTTCACCGCAGAATACGTCGATGCCGTTCGTGCGAAGTTCCCTGAATTCGGACTCTTGCGGGATGTGGTGGTCTCGGCGGAAGTATCGCTGGCCAAGCCTGATGCGCGAATATATGAGTTCGCCGCCAGGCGTTTCGGCGTCGAAACCGACACCTGCATCTTCGTGGACGATACTCCGGAAAACGTCGATGGAGCACGTACAGCCGGCATGCAGGCCATCCACTTCACCGATGCCGAAACCCTCCGTACCCAGCTGCTGTCTGCCCTGGAATAGATAACTGCACTAAAAGGACAGCTTTTTCCTGGAATTATCACGAAATTGCTGTCCTTTTAGTGCAGTTATCCCAATTTCAAGGAGTTGGTTGAATATCATACGATGCGTCTACTGTATTCTTGGGTGCCACAGCTGCGGATCTGCCGGAGGAATACGATGTCGAAACTGTTTGATCAGGAGAATCCTGTATTCAAGACCATGAGTGTGGTGTTCAGTCTGATTCACCTGAATCTGCTCACTTTGGTATGTTCCCTGCCTATTTTCACCGCAGGGGCGGCGTTTACCGCAATGCACCGCGTGCTGTGGAGGTTGGTGCGCCATGAGGAAACATATATCACGAAAGAGTTCCTCGATGCGTTTCGGAGGAACTTCAAGCAGGCCTCCGTGCTGTGGTTGTGCGCACTGCTGTCCTTCGTGGTTTTGGGCGTGGATATATGGGTTGTACGGGTGTCCTCTTCCGGTGTCCAGCATGCAGCAGTGTCTATGCTGGTGATTGTTACAGGCGTGGTATGCGCATTTTTCCAGTATTCGTTTATTCTGCTGTCTCGCTACGAGTATTCCTTACCGATGATCGTGAGGAACGCCGCTTTGCTGATGCTTGGGTATTTTCCAAGAACCTTGGGTATGCTTCTTGTCCTTGCTTGCTTCGGTGGAGTGTACGCGATCGTGGGCGTTCAGGCGATTCCCCTGGTGCTCTTGTCGGGTGTTGCGCTGCCGCAATATCTCTGTGCGTTGCTCTATGAACCGATTCTCAAGAAGCTTGGCTAATTCTGCGGAAGGTTAGTTGTTTCGGCTGCACGCCGCTTCTTACGCCTCTTGGTGATGTCAAAAAATGACTTGAAAACACCTCAGATGAGTGTTGGCAATATCGGAGATGGTGTTACGGCCTGAAATGGAATGCCGGACCTACGGTAAGTCAGGATACAGAGGCCCTAGAACACATTCGATAAATTATACAAATTGACAAAACTACGATAATGCGTTAATTTCGAACCGGTTCGATATTGAGAGAAGAAGCACGAATTATCAATCATGTAATTCCTTCGTCTCCGGTCAGCCCCTTGAACAGCAATGTTGCTCGTAGAGAAAGGTACACCCCATGAACAACATCGGATGGAAGCGATTCGGCGCCGTGGCCGTAGCATCCTTGATGTCGGTTGGCATGCTTTCCGCATGTGGATCCGGCAGCGCAAACGACACCCAGATCACCATATTCAACTCCAAAATGGAGATCCAAGAGCAGATGGAGGATATGGCAAAGGAATATTCGGAAACGAAGGGAGTGGATGTCGAAGTGTACTATTCGAGCGATACCGTATCCGCTCACTTGGCAACCAAATATGCATCGAATGAGCCATACACGCTATCTATGGTTGATGCGAAAGACATTTATTCTTTGGCAAAAGACCACGCAGTGGATCTCAGCGACCAGTCGTGGGTGGACGACACCGATCAGGCGATTGCCATCGATGGCAAGACCTACGGATTCCCGTTGAGCATCGAAGCTCGCGGACTGATATACAACGCCGATCCTATCGAAAAAATCACCGGAGAAGAGTTCGATCCAGCGAACTATGCGACGCTCGATGCCTTCAGGGAGCTCATCGCCACATTAAAGAAAGGTGGTTTGGAGGCACCCACCGGTGTGATGAAGGAGGACTGGTCGCTAGCTGCCCACTTCCTCGGCGAAGTCTATGAGGAACAGGATGATCCAGCAGAATTTATCAACGAACTCCATGAGGGCAAGATCAATCTGACGGACAATGATAAATTCAACGCTTTGATGGATACCTTCGACGTGCTCAAAGAGAACAACTACGCTGCGTCGAAAGCCATTTCGGCAGAGCGTGAGGTGAGCGAGCAGAAACTGGCAGAAGGTGAAATCGCCTTCATGTTCGGAGGCAATTGGGATTGGGCGGTACTCAACCAGTATGAGCCATCAGAGAACATGGGCATGATGCCGGTGCCACAGGATACTGACGACGGCAGCAACCAGAAGCTCGTCGGTGGTGGTTCGAAGTTCTTCTTCATCGACTCCTCGGAGAATACCTCGGATGCACAACGCACAGCGGCCAAGGATTTCCTTGATTGGCTCGTGAACGACAAGGAAGGTCAGAAATTCATCGTCGAGGACTGCTCTCTCGTGTCCCCGTTCACCAACAACACTTTGCCCGTCGCCGACCCGTTGGGTGCTTCGGTCAAGCAATATGCTGATGCTGGTGAACTCATCGAAAGCTACAACTACATGCCGGACGATCATTATTCCGTGCTGGGTGCGGCGTTCCAGAAGTATCTCGCTGGCGAATCGAACCGCGTGCAGTTTGCGGAACAGATCGAGTCCTACTGGAAGACCGCAAAGATTACTACTCCAACAGAGTAGTCGTCATCGACCAATGACCGGTGTGGGCGGTGCAGCGTGATCGCGCAGCGCTCACACCTCATGCAACATGAATGAGATTGATGATGAAAAGTAACAAGATTTCTTATAAAATCGGCCAGTTTTCAATGTTTGCAGGTCCTGCAACGGTGTTGTTCTGTGCTGTGGTGATCATGCCCTTCGCTTACGGTCTGTATCTCACCTTCACGAGTTGGGATGGGGTCTCTCTTGATAAGCCCTTCGTCGGTCTGCAAAACTATGTCAACGCAATCCATGATTCCGCATACTGGGATTCTCTGTGGCGTACGGTGATCTATTCGGTAATCACGGTGGTATTGGTGAATATCGTGGCTTTTACCTTGGCGTATTTCGTGACCAAAGGGCTTAAAGGTCAGAACCTTTTCCGCGCCGGGTTCTTCATCCCGAACCTTATCGGAGGCATTGTCCTCGGATACGTATGGAAATTCGTATTCAACCGTGCCTTCGTGGCCATAGCGGAAGCGGCGACGCAGGACTCTTCCTCAGCTTCGTTACTGTCAACGCCCAACGGGGCGATGTTCTGTCTGATCCTCGTTTCGGTCTGGCAATACGCCGGATATATGATGCTGATTTACGTCGCAGGTTTCATGAGCGTTGACAACTCTTTGAAAGAAGCTTCACTCATAGATGGTTGCACTCCATCACAGGCAATGAGACATGTCATTATTCCCTTGATGCGTGCCTCTTTCGTGCAGTGTCTATTCCTGAGCACGACCCGATGCTTCATGGTGTACGACATCAATCTGTCGCTGACCAAGGGCGAGCCCTTTAACTCTTCGGTGTTGGCAGCAATGCATGTGTATAACCAGGCTTTTGTCTATAAGGATTACGGTACGGGCCAAGCTGAAGCGCTGGTACTGTTCGCCGTGTGTGCGGTTATCGGCATTGCTCAGGTATTTGTTGGTAAGCGTGGGGAGGTGGAGGCCTGATGAAAAGCCCTCAACGTAACAATGTCAGAGCAACGGTGTCTAAGGTTGTCGTGACACTCGTGTTGTCAATCGTGCTGGTGCTCTTTGTTTCTCCTTTCGTTCCGGTCATTATCAATGTGTTCAAGCCGATGTCGGATATCACTACCAACCCGCTCTCACTGGTCGGCAAGCATGGCTTCACCTTCGATAATTTCATTGAGGCGATGGAGAAGATGCGCTTCTGGACGGTGGCTGCGAACTCCACGATTATCACGGTTTCGGCGACGGTTCTGACGGTGCTGGTTTCGGCCATGGCGGCATATGTGATCGTGCGGAATCCTCGATGGAAGGCGGGGGCAATCCTGTTCTCACTGATGATTGCATCCATGGTCATCCCATTTCAGGTATTGATGGTTCCTTTGGTCTCGGTATACGGAGGGATGTTCCATGTGCTCAACGATCGCTTGACGCTGATTCTGATGCATGTTGGATTCTCCGTATCTTTGGCAACCTTCATGTTCCATGGTGCGATTCGTACGAACATTCCGATGGAATTGGAGGAGGCTGCGGAAATTGATGGTTGCAGCAAGTGGGGAACCTTCTGGAAAGTCGTGTTCCCGCTGCTGAAACCAACGATTGCCACGGTTACGATCATTGATGCGATGGCGTTCTGGAACGACTATCTGCTGCCTTCACTGGTCCTCGGACGCAAAGAGCTGTACACGATTCCCATCGCCACGCAGGCTTTCTACGGTACGTATTCCACGGATATCGGCCTCATCATGGCGGCGTTGCTATTGGCGATGCTACCGATTCTGATCCTGTATGTGTTCCTGCAGCGTTTCATCGTCGAGGGTGTCACTGCAGGAGCGGTAAAAGGCTAATCTGCCACCCTTAAAGAGATAACTGCACTAAAAGGACAGCTTTTTCCTGGAATTCTCACGAAAAAGCTGTCCTTTTAGTGCAGTTATCTCGATTTCTCGTTCCCGTGGTCAGATGAGGCGGCGATCCGCAGCCCAGCGGGTGAGTTCGTTGCGGTTGGAGAGCTGCAGTTTGCGCAGCACCTTGGATACATGCGTCTCGACGGTCTTGACGGAGATGAACAGCTCCGCGGCAATCTCCTTGTAGGTGTAGCCACGGGCGATGAGTCGCATGACCTCCTGCTCGCGGGCGGAGAGACTGTCGAGTTCGTCGTCCCCGCCGTGACGACCGGATGGCAATGGTGCACCCTGAAACGCCGAAAGCACGAAGCCCGCGAGTTTGGGTGAGAACACCGCATACCCTTCGTGCACTTGCCGAATCGACGAGACCAGATCGTCACCGGAGATGGTTTTCGTCACATAACCCCGCGCACCGGCGCGGATAACCGAACCGACATCCTGCGGAGAATCGGAAACCGACAATGCCAGAAACACGGAATCGGGGGAGAGCGGCTGCGCATTCATCAGAATCTCGGAACCGCCACCTCCCGAGCCTCCCGGCACATGCACATCGAGGAGCACCACATCCGGTCTGCTTTCGGCAATCATCGCCTCGGCACCTTCGACATCAGCCGCCTGTGCCACGATGTCGAAATAGGGTTGCAGCGTCGAAATCACCCCGGTGCGAAACATCTCATGGTCGTCGATGACGGCCACGCGTATTCTGGCCTCATCCGCTGACCCGCTCCTGCTTTCAATGTCGCTCAATGCTCGTGCCTCCGGCGTTGTCGGGTGTTTGCTCAGGCGCTTGGTCTGGCGTGTTGTCAGGCGCCTGGTCTGATGGGTGATCGTGTGCGGCTTGCGTCCCTTGCTCCTGCCCGGCCTGTCTGGCCTGTCTGGGCGTTGGGTCGATAGGCATGTGCATTCGCACCTCCGTGCCCCAACTTGGGCGCGACACTATCTCCACAGTACCGCCCTTCCGACGCATCCTCCCGATGATGGATTCGCGGATGCCAAGTCTGTCTTGGGGAATGCCATCCACGTCGAAGCCCTTGCCGTGGTCGCGCACGAACACGTCGACGACGTCGTCATGAGCCTCGCAGTAAACGGAAATCGGTTCCCCACCATGTGTGGCGGCATTCGTCAGAGCCTGTCTGGTGGCGTCAAGCAGCGCCTCGCTTCGTTCGGATGGCAGGGCGTCCCCGACGGTGACCACTTCGATAACGGTATGGTGAGCGAGCTCCATACCCGCCGCTATGTCGCGTATGCCCGAACTCACGGAGCGCTCTGCCGGCGTCCGCTCCTGATAGAGCCAGTCCCGTAAGGAGCGCTCCTGCGAGCGGGCCAGAGTCGAAACGGTTTTGGGTTCGGTGGCATGCAGCTGAATCAACGCGAGTGTCTGCAACACGCCGTCATGCAGATGGGCGGTCATGTCGGCGCGCTCCTCTTCACGTTCTTTCATGGCGCGTTCGGCGCTGAGCTTCTGCACCAGGGAATTCGCCCAGGGAATCAGCGCGAGAGTGACACCCGCGAGCAGCAAGGTGGCGATGAACAGGACCTGGGATGCCTGTGGGAACGCGTATGTGGTGAAGGCGTAAATCACCAGAGAGGCGAGCATCAAGGCGATGCTGACGACCAGCGTGGTGATGTTGGTGCCGTCGCTATCCACACGGAGCCACGATATGCCCACACCGAAGGCGGTCATCAACAAGGGGATGATGATGTTGACCGGCAATCCTCGTGCGGCGAACAGCAGACCGAAGGCCAAGAGAATAACGCCTGCGGCGAGTCCGGCCAATGGCAGCGATGTCCGTCGGAGTATCTGCAGCAGTCCCTCAGGCTTCTGCCCAAGCTGCTCGTCAGGAGTGTTGCCTTTGGCGATAGGTGCGTCCTGTGGCGGGGATTGGGGTGATTGCGGTCTGGTGGGGTCCCCCGAAGGGATGCAGATGATGAGCAGCATGTAGGCGACGATTCCCGCGCCGAAGAACGGAACCATCACCAGGGTTATCAGTCTGACGAGCCATGTGTGCATGCCCAGATGGAGTGCCACGCCACGGCACACGCCGCTGATGATTCTGCCTTGCTTTGGCCTGAGCAATGGGTATCTGGCGGGGAGCAGCGCCGGCTGCGTGCCGGAGGTGCTCTCTCCTGACGGCATGGAACGCCGATGCCGGGTTCCTGAATCCGATGAAAAGGGCATACTGCCATTATTGTCCGGCTAAGCTGTCGTAGGGGATTATCAGGCTGCTTTCGGGCAAGAATCAGGGATAAATCAGGGTGTTCCCCGAGCCTGACAGCACTTCCGACTTGGTGTAATGGAAGCATGAACAATACACACATGAACACTCCGACTCCGCCCGATGCCGGGTCGCGGTTTTTCGCTTGGATTAGGGGAAGTGGTCTTGAACGTTCCGACCAGCGCTGGATAGCGGGTGTGAGCGGAGGCCTGGCAAAGAGACTCGGGTGGGATGTGGTGCTCGTGCGGGTTCTTCTGGTGGCCTCGGTGCTCTGCTTCGGCTTTGGGGCGGCGTTGTATGGACTGTTCTGGTTCCTGATACCGGACCCTCGTACGAATACCATCCTTCTCGAGGAATTGATTGAGGGCCGGTGGGACTGGAGCTGTGTGGGGGTGTTCCTGTGCCTCGGCCTGGCTCTGATTTTTCCCAGTGCGGGATTCTTCGTATTCGGATTGGCGTGCCTGGCGATATTCATGCTGATGACATGGAGCAGAAACAGGGCAGACTCCACGAATACCGGCGGTCCGACTTGGACGAACGGAAGCGGACATGGGGGTGCGCAGCCTGACGGTGCGCATTACGATGCCAACTCCCGTGCGATGAACTTTGGCGGCGCCGCAACCCCAGGAAACACTCCTGACTCTGGTAACGCGACCGGCTTCGGCAACGCGAGCAACACTGCTTTCGATGCCGGCTCCGGCAACGGGACGGCAGCGGGAACCAGCCACGGTGAAATGCCGTCTGACCAGTCCGCGCACTCCTCGACATCCTCTGGTACCGAAGCATTCAACACTGCAACACCTAACGCCGCGCCCTCTTGGAGGTACCCCGGTACCGAACCCCTATACTCCGCGCCGAATGCACAGGGGACCCCTGCAGCGTCGAACGCGGCTTTTGCGCAAGCCGCCACCGCCAACCGCACGACCTACCAATACATGCCCAGAACGGTGTATGCACGTCGACGCCCGGCAGGAGCGATTATCGTGAGCGCCGTCGTAGGAACGATTCTCGTCGCAGCAGCCGTGGTGTTGCTGATTGCGTCTGCACGTCAGGTAAGCCTCATCGAAACCGTGAGGATGATGACGATATGGTCTTGTGCGAGTACGGTCCTCCTGGGCGTCGTACTGATACTGCTGGGCTGCGCAGGCAGGCGCGCGGGTGGGCTGATTCCCTTTGCCCTGCTGTCGCTGGTGGTCACCGTGACCTTGGCAGGCGTTTCGGGAAGCTATGCATATGTGAGTGCTGCATCCGCCCATAATACGAGCGGGTATGAGCGTGTATCCGTGACCGCCGACACCGCGCTGGGGTCCACGCCGAGCGAGATGAAACGCTATCAACAAGGCATCGTATTCGACGGCAGCGGCAGGGGAGAAGACTGGAATGACTGGAATGAATCCTTCCGTTGGTCCCGCGATTCTTCACGGAGTGCGGCAGATTCCCGGAATCGTTCATGGAATCGCACGGATGCCGCAACCGACGGACATACCGCGACCATAGACCTGCGCAACTACGAGCGTGACAACGGTCGGCACTCCGTCGTCAAGAGCGACGGCACCAGCAGCGAATCCGCTTGCCCCACCGGGAGCATTCATCTGAGCGTCATACAGACGAAGGTCAATGTGGTGATGCCCAAAGGGTGCTCGTACAGCATCAACGACAGCTCCGGCACCTCGGATGCGAGTACGCGAATCGGCGGAACCTTCGTCCGCATGGGTGATTCGGGAATGATGTCGCTGGACTATTGGGTGAACGTGGATGATGAGGGCGCGTCCGGAAGTTTGCCCGAGGGATTCGACCATGCGGAGCTCAGCATCGATGCGACCGTCATGGTCGATGGGCAGGTGACCGTTGGCTATGAGCATTAGTGCACAAGATGCCGATGCGCGCAGTGGCATCGGCGAAGAGATGTTGCGGCATACACCACAGAGAGTAGGAAAGACCAATGGCTGACACGCATCAGGATGATTATCGGAACGCCTATCAGAACCAGGGCGCGGACAGGCAGGACACGAAGGACACGGATAGGCAGGAAGCGGACACCATCAGTTTGAGCACCGTATCCGAGCCGGAAGTCGAAGATGTCGCTGCGGAAGATGTCGCCGTCGAGGAGACGATGCCGATGGGAGACACGGCACCTGCTGCTCGCGTACCCTTATACACCAAGCATCAAGTGACCGACGACAGCGAAATCGACGCGCGGGGGAATCGCATTCTGCGCAGGCAGGGGGCGAGCACACCGACAATCGTGCTGGGCTCCATGATGGTCGTCGTCGGCATCGTCGCCGTCATGATTGCAGGGCAATATCCGCAGTCATTGTTCGCGTCGGTGGGTTGGAATTGGCCGGTGGTTCTGGCCGTGGCGTTGGCGGCAGTAGGAGCCGTGCTGCTGCTTTCCTCCCTGTTCTGGACGATAAGCGCCATCATCAGAAGAATCGCGAGATAGCGGAACGTCGAGTCGCCTTCGCAGGTTGCGGAGGCACGGCGCTCCAACTGCGATGCATCCCGGTGCCGTTCGGCGTTACAGCGTGTAGAGGCCCCAGAAGGCGAGTGAAATCATGACCAGCAGCGAAGCCACCAATCCCAGGAGTACGACCGCCTGATGACCCGAGCCATGTGCGATGTGGATATCTTGGCGAATTTGTGCTGAGGACCGGTTTCCATGGCCGATTCCGGCAATCACGGATGAGCATAGCCAGCCGAACAGCAGCACGAGGATGATGGCCGCGACGCGCAACATGGTCCACACGCCGCTGAATGCGACGCTCGCATGATGAAGGCTCAGGGCCTGCACCGCGGAGGAGCCAACATACCATAGCGTCGCCAACAGGCTCAGAGTCGACAGCGATACCAGCAAGGTCAGAGGTGCTGCGATGCCCTGGCCGAAACCGGGCAATCTTCCTGACTCTTCCTGCTGCGACCGTCGACTACGAGAGCGAATCCGTGAGTTGATGCCCACGCCTGCCGCACACAGCCCGCACAGGACGGATGCTCCCAGAGCCAGGCCGAGCAGTGTCAGCAGCACGCCGAGTGAAGATATCAGTCCCGGGGACACTGAAGTTGGAGCGCTGTACCGCTGCGAGGGCTGAGCTCCTGCAATCATGGGAGTCGACCAATCCGATGCGGTGGCTCCCATCGTCACACTGTTGATCCAATCCTCGAGATTCCTGGTATACGAGGATTCCAGCGGCAGTCCGGGGCGAGAGAGATGGCTGCCAGTCCTCATCTGATGATTCGCGGGATAGTACCGAACGGTGACGTTGCTGTTCCCTGCGGACGCGGTTTGATTGAGGATGGTTTGCGCGCCTTGCTCGATGGGCATCGAGAGGTCTCCGGTGCCGTAATTCACCAGAACAGGCTGGGTGAGTTTGCTCAGATATGGCGTGGAATCGAAATTCGCGTATTCAAGGCCAAGTGCGCTGAAATCCATCGAAGTGAGTTTGGGCACATCATTGATGAGGCTTCGTGGAGCACCGCTGTCGGCAAAATAGGTGCTTGCCGCCATGGTCATCTGCTGTCGGCCCGAAACGACCGGAGCTGAAGTCAGGATGCTGAATGCGACATCCTTGCGATTCGCGGTGATGATGCTGGAAATCCAAGTCCCTTCGGACTCCGCATACAGACCCGTCTTCTGCGCGTCCACACCCGGCCAGTGTTTGAGCGTGTCGAAAGACCTGCCGTAGTCTTCGGCCATTTGTGGATAGTCACGATGGAGCGTGGAATAGTTGTCAAGGCGTTTGTCCGGCACCAAGGTCACGATTCCGGCGGATGCCATCGCGGAAGCCACATCGCCGTAGACTTCCGAGGAATCACCGGTTCCCGCGCCATGCAGGAAGAGACACGCCGGTCGTGCGCCTGAGGCTCCGATGGGCTCTCTGACGACGGCATGAATGCTGACGGCATCATTGAGCCGGATGGTGATTCGACTTTCCTTGGTCTGATAGCTGCCCTCGTGAGGGACCGTGAATCCGCTTGCCGCGATTCCGGTATCAGGTGATTGCACCGTGACATGCTCGGTATTCGCTGTGATTCCTGTTGGCGAGGTCATCAACGACCCGAGGACAACCAGCAGGAGGAGCATGACCAATGATGAACAGGCGGCGGAAATTAGTCGTTTCAAAGCAGACACCCGTTTACTCTACTCCAGGGCCATACAGGCCCATTCACCTCGATATCGTTGCTGGGCATGGCCGAAGGCGGTTGCCCATCAGCTGCTCGATTGCTGCTGAAAAGACCGTTCCGCCTCCTGCAGGGAGCTGAAACCCGTGATGCGCATGGTGTTGTCCACAATGGATTCCGTGAGGTTGCATCCGCGCTCCAGCAGACCTTGCATCATGGATTCGTAGAGATTCAGCGTGGCGTCACTGTAGGTGCCGAGTTCTCCGCGCAGATATGTTTCAAATGACGTCTGTTCGGCGCTGTCGTCCTTGGTGCGCAGTGTGCGCATGGAGGCCCCGAGAGCAGGGAAGCGTTGCATGAAATCCTGGGCCCAACCGAGCTGAATGACGATGATGCGCTCCTGGCGGGTTCTGCGCTGAGCCGAGAGGCGAGGGAGATACGCCTCCACGCTTCGGTGGAATTCCTCGGGGGCGGTTGAAGCCATCATCCTGCCGTATTTTTCGGTCAGCAGGTTGCGCCCCTCGGCTTCGGCCTGTTCGAGGTCGCGGAGATAGCTGGAGAGCAAGTCGTAAGGCCATGCAAGGAACTGGCTGATTCTCATCTGATGGAATACGGTCCAATTGCTCTGACAGCTTGCGGGCCCGCCTTCATTGTTGACCCGTTGGAACTGCGACCACTCCAGCCGCACCACGCGTTCGGCGAGCTGCCGGAGCTTCTCCTGTGCGCTTGCAGGGGTTGTGGATGTCGTCTGCTCGGTGGGGCTTGCTGGTGATGTTGCAGGAATCATGGTTCATGCGTCCTTCGTAACGGATGTGATGGTGTCAAAGTCGATATCTGGTTCGAGACGGTGTGTGCGAGGGCATCCTGGACGTTCGCACTGCTTGTTTGCGATGTCGGGCGTCGGAGGTGATTGTCGTGAAGTCGGATGTCGTGAAGTCATAGGCTGTGCAGACTCGATTCGGCACTGACGATGTGCTCTTCGACGTAGGGACGATGCCATTCGAGAAACGATTCTCTGCAGGAGCTCAATCCCTGTTCGCGTAATTCTGCAGCGATGTCGGCGCATATTCCTTCGATTACGGCTTCCACGCGACTGACGGCGGTGCGAGAACCCGGGTCGCCCTCTGCTGTGCCATGGCCGCCGAAACATGCGGCAGAGGCCAGCTGCAGCATTGTCTCCAGGTTTTCGCAAAGGCGGGGGAGCCGCGATGCCATCCTCGCACTCAGGCGACGCAATGCGGCGAATGACCACTTGTAATACGGCAGATATCCTGCGCTCGCCGGCGTATTGATAAGGAACACGAGAGATGAGACGGCCTTGGTGAATTCGTTGATGCTCAGGAATGCCGCAGCTCCGTCGCCTCGGGCAATCATGCGTGGAAAATTGTATTGCCCCGCCTGTGCAATCATGCCCAGACGTCGGGAAATCAGCGACAGTCTCACGTCTTCCGGCATCATTTTGAAACCCTGACGCGTGCGGGAGAACTCGCCGAAGGGGTCGGCGAACACGCTGCCGTTGGTCGCCGCTGCCAAGGTGGGTTCTTCCAACATCAGCCAGGCGGCGTGTTGGGACTGCGCCGGGGCTTGTGGGTATCCGGTTATCGTGGTGAAGAATTCGCCGATATCGAACACGCCGACTCTTCGCATGGCATCGCTGGCTCGCGGCGTGGATGCTCGCGTGCCGAAGCCCATGAATTCCTGTGGCAACGAGCGGTAATCGTTTTGCAACGATTCCCCGATGCGCTGATAATCCTCATGGGTGAGCCACAGACAGAATCCCGGCCCGAAATCATGGTCCTGAGAGAGGTGGTCATCGAAGCCGTAGCATTCGGACCCGTGTCCAACCAGACCTGCGGCGATGCGTCCGCTGTATTCGGGATAACGGTCGTGTATCAGTGCTTTCCCGTAGCGCTCCCAGTATGCCCGCGACAGCTGCATTCCCGTGATGTGCTGCCGAGACGGAGTCGAAGTCTTGCTCGCTGTTGCTTGAGTCTTGGGAACCGGTGCTTCAGGTGATGCCGGGGTCGCCGACGAATCCGAGATCATGGCCGGTACGGGTGATGGAGAGGGGGCGTTCGTTCCTTGTGGCGCCCTCTCGGCGAGCAGGGAACGAGCCACCTTCAGATTCTGTGCCGTTGTCCGGAAATACTCGGTCTGTCGACCATAGTGCAATTCAATGACGTCGAGTGCGCGCTCATAGTTCTCAATCGCTTCCTGCACCTGCCCGCAGTGCAGCAGGGCCTGAGCGTATGCGGCCAGCGTCGCAGCGAAATGCGCCCTTCCCTCCAGATGCCCGTGACGATACATCGTCATCGCCATGCGTGCCTGCTCCAACGCCTCCTGCTCATGGTCGGGGATATTGAGCAGCAGCAGAGCGAGATTGGTGTGCGAGGACGCGATATCCACATCCTCGTCAGGATGCGTGCTGGCTTGTTCGAGTATGCTGAGCGCCAGACTCAGTTCCTCGCGAGCCTCGGCATATCGCTGTGTCGAGGAATACAACATGGACAGATTGTTGTGCAGTGCAGCCAAACGTCTGTCATCGTCGTCCAGGAGCGATGAAGAGGCCGACAGAGCCTGCCTGTAAAGGTGCTCGGACTGCGCGTAGTCTCCCGCAGCCCTCAGACTCGTCGCCGCATTGATAAGCGTGGTGAGCCACGATTCCGTGCCTTTGATGCCCATCCGGTCGCTTAGGGCCAAGGATTGCCGGACGATGTCGATATTGTCGTCGTGCCTGCCCTGCGAGCGAAGAAAACCCATGAGTTCGTTCAGCACCGTAAGGGAGGCGGCGTCATCGTGCGTTGCCTCGGCGCGGTGCAGAGCATCCAGCAGATACGGCTCAGCCTGCGTCGCAGCATGGTTGGCAGCAAATATGGCATCGAGACCTGCGAAGAAGCCGTCAATGTCGAAACCGGCATCATCGGCTCCATAGTGTTGATTCATCCCCGGCCCCCTTGCCCACGAATCAATCCCCTGGATGTGCTTCCATACTCAGTGTAGGCGACAGGCTGCATGGATGCGCCGTGGGGCAACGGCACATCCTCGGCAGCTTAGACCTGTGTGATCTCAGGCGTGGAACCGATGGCTTCGGGGTGAACCTGGCGCAGGCGGTTGATTGCACCGGTGTGCGTTTCGTGCCTCCACGAATAGACGATGAGCAGCACTACTGCGAACACCGCGAACGGAACACCGGCCAGAGCAGGGAGGTGATAATCGCCGCCGTCGGCAAGCGCAATGCCTCCGACCAGAGAACCGACGGCATTACCCAGATTGAAAGCCACCTGAACCGCAGCTCCGCCAATGAGTTCGCCCCCGCCTTCTCCCGCCTCGACCATCAGAATCTGCTGCGGGGATGAAATGAAGAACAGGCCGAACGCCACCCAGAAAGTCAGGATTCCCGTGCTCACGGCTGAGCCCGGTATCAGGAACACCAGCAGCAGGCCGATGGCCGAAATGGATTGACCGAGCGCCGCGGTGCCCGCATGCCTCCAGTTGTCGGTCAGCATACCGCCGCTCAAACCCCCGACGACCATGCCGAACCCGGCCAACATCATCAGCGCGGGGACCACCGAAGCCGAGAAACCACCGATATGGATGAGCCAGGGCGAAACATAGCTCCACCAGCAGAAGATGCCGGTGTTGCCGACGAATACCGCACCCAGAATGAACCACGGTCCACGTCTGCGTAGAAAACGGAATTGCCCCGCGATGCCGGCATCGTTGATTGCCGCCACATCCGGTACCCACAACACCACGAGGAGCAGCGTCAGCAGAGCCCATATGCTCAGCGCGGCGAAGGTCATACGCCAGCTCATATGCTGAGCGAGGAGCGTACCTGCAGGCACCCCAATCATATTTGCCACGGTCTGACCCGTCACCATCATTGACACGGCTTTGGCCTCTTTGCCTGGGTCTGCGACGGACTTCGCAATCAAGGTGGCCGTACCGAAGAACGCTCCATGAGGCAACCCGGCAATGAATCGCGCGGCTATCAGCATCGGAGCGTTCAGCGAAAGAGCGGACAGCAGGTTGCCGATGATAATCAGCACGATGAATGCCAGAATAAGACGTTTAGGCGGGATTTTTCGTCCGAAGACCAGAATGACCGTACCCGCACAGACGCCGATAGCGTATGCGGATATGAAATGTCCCGCAGAGGGTATGCTCACGTGCATCGCCTCGGCCGCCTGGGGGAGTATCCCCATCATCACGAATTCCGCGGCACCGAGCGCGAAGGCGCCTGCGGCCAGTGCAAGTAAACTCTTCTTCATCGTCGCTCTCTCAAGCTCATCGTGACTTCCTTCTTGGCGTCACTGCGAACACGCTAAAAACAAGACCAAGGTATCACCAGGTTTATACCCGTCATGGCACGGTTTTGCGCCTGATTCGACGGCTCCGCCCATAACGCAAAAAACGGTTCCGCATAATCATGCGAAACCGTTCCCTGCATCCAGATGCACCATGTTGTTTGCGGCGTGCGCTCGATACTTCACGCACTGCGACAAAAGATCCACAGGATCATTTGTCGGGGTAGGGGGATTTGAACCCCCGGCCTCTTCGTCCCGAACGAAGCGCGCTACCAAGCTGCGCTATACCCCGGTACAACGTGTCAGATGTTACACCGACCCCGGACCAAACGCCAAACGAAGCGAATCACGGGGTTTCGCAAGATGGTGTCCGGGGCATCCGGCACCTGCTGCGCCGCGTCGCTCGAAGTCTTCAATACCTTCGGGCAGACTCGTCCCGACCCGCGTGTATTGGCTCCTGCGTACACTGTGGGCTTATGACCGAGTCGAATCAGCATGTATCGCCAAGCCAAGTCTCCGACCAGCAGGAGCAGAGCCAAAACCCCGAAGATTCCGCAGTACGAACGATGACCACGGTCGAGCGTGCCACATTGCTGCTCGACCAGGATGGTGCGATTCAGCAACGCGTGGAGCAGGGCGCTTCCCTTGATGAGGCGATAGACCCCAGCAACGCCCAATTTGGGTCGAACGCCCATCCGGAGCAGGTGCAGATGCGTGTGGCCAAGCGGGCCATGATGCTCAAGGAAGGACTGGAACCGTATCCTGTCCACTTGAACGTCACGACGACGATTGATGAGCTTCGTGCACGGTACGAGGGCACTTTGGAACCTGGTCAGGAAACCGAGGACGTGGTCGGCATAGCCGGACGAGTGCTGTTCCTGCGCAACGGCGGTGGGTTGTGCTTCGCCCAGCTGTCAGCCGGTGACGGGGTGCGCATTCAGGCGATGATATCGAAGCGTGAGGTAGGAGCCGATTCTCTCAAGCAGTTCAAACAGCTGGTTGACCTGGGAGACCACCTTTTTGTGCGGGGGCGTGTTATCGCCTCCAAAACCGGAGAGCTTTCCGTATTCGCCACGGATTGGGCGATTGCCGCAAAGGCGCTTCAGCCTCTGCCCGCCTTGCATAAGGAGCTGAACGAAGAGCAGCGTACGCGCAAGCCGTATATCGGCATGATCGCCGACGAGCATATACGCAATATGGTTCGTCGCCGTTCCGCCACGGTTGCCTCACTGCGCAACACCTTCGGCAGTCATGACTTCCTCGAGGTTGAGACCCCTATGCTGCAGACCGTCCACGGCGGAGCCGCGGCGCGACCGTTCACGACCCATATGAACGCCTTCGACATCGACCTGTTCCTGCGCATCGCTCCTGAGCTCTTCTTGAAACGGTGTCTCGTCGGTGGCATCGAACGCGTCTTCGAAATCAACCGCAACTTCCGCAACGAAGGCGTCGACGCCACGCACGCACCCGAGTTCACCATGCTGGAGGCCTATCAGGCATACGGCACGTATGACACGATTGCGGATTTGGTCAAGGAACTCATCCAGGGCGCGGCGAAGGACGCATTCGGCTCCACCAAGGTCACCTTGCTGGATGGCACCGAATACGACTTCGGCGGCGAATGGAAAACCATGACCATGTACGGCTCGCTTTCCGAGGCATTGGGTGAGGAAATCACACCCGAGACCAGCGTGGAGCATCTGCGCTCAATCGCCGACAAGCTCGGGCTTGAGCAGGAAGCTGCGGAGAACCACGGCAAGCTGGTCGAGCACCTGTGGGAGCACTTCTGGGAGGACAAGCTCTACGAGCCGACTTTCGTCCGTGATTTCCCCGTCGAAACCTCTCCCTTGGTGAAGTCTCACAGGAGCATTCCCGGCGTGGTAGAGAAATGGGATCTGTATGTTCGTGGATTCGAGCTTGCCACGGGCTATTCCGAGCTCAACGATCCCGTGGTCCAACGTCAGCGCTTCGTCGAGCAGGCGAAGATGGCGATGGCCGGTGATGTGGAGGCCATGGATATCGATGAGGACTTCCTCGAAGCGCTCGGTGTCGGCATGCCCCCGGCCGGAGGCATGGGCATGGGCATCGACCGCTTGCTCATCGCGCTGACGGGTGCGACGATACGAGAGACGATTACATTCCCTCTGGTCAAGCCACTGAACTAGCGGCCTTGTCGCCGGTGGTGACGCTAGCGGCGGGTTCGCTCATGTTCGGACACGGTCGTGTTCATGTACGCGGCCTCGGGAACACAGTCCTGACAACATTGCCGTGACAACATTGCTCTGACAACAGTGCTCCGACAACATAGACTGGGCAACATGAATTGGAAGCTGTGGATTAAGGGTCTCAGGCCCAAGACCCTGCCTGCCAGCGTCGTCCCCGTTCTGGTGGGTGCTGCCTCGGCATGGCGGGGATTGCGGGAATCGACGGTGTGCCCCGATATCTACCCTGTTCCACGCTCATGCATCACCGCGCTGAACGTCTACCATGATGCGGTATCCCGTTTTGCAGCCGTACTGCTCGCCTGTGCGATGCTGGCCCTGTTCCTGCAGATAGCCGTGAATTTCGCCAACGATTATTCGGATGGCATCCGAGGGACCGACGCCTCCAGAAGTATCGATGAGTCAGAGGGCGGCAAACCCGAACGATTGGTCGCGTCTGGCGTCCGGCCCGTCAACGTCTTGGCTGCAGCCGGGGTCAACGCTGCGATCGCCTGCATATTCGGTATGGGCGTCGTCTTGCTTTCAGAACAGTATCTCTTGCTGCCCGTAGGCGCGGCATGCCTCCTTGCCGCTTGGTTCTACACAGGTGGAAAGCATCCTTACGGCTATATGGGCTTGGGGGAGCTGTTCGTGTTCCTGTGCTTTGGTTGCGTGGCAACCTTGGGTACGCAGTACGCGTTGGCCGGGCGAGTCGACCTGTTCGGCGGCATCGGAGCACTGTGCACGGGACTGCTGTCATGCGTCATGCTGATGGTGAATAATCTGCGTGATGTGCAGGATGATGCGGCATCGGGGAAGCGGACTCTTGCCGTCCGGCTTGGTCGCCGCCGTGCCGAGATGCTGCTCTTTGCGGTGTTGGCGGTTCCTGCGATGATTCTGCTGATTGCCGGCCTTCTGGCACTGTATGCGAATGCGGCCCGCTTGTGGCCAGCAGCGCTTCTGTCCGTCTGGTGTCTGCGCTTCCTGTGGTCGGTGGCCGTTGCGGTACGTGAGCGGCGTTTCGCCGCCGCGTTGCCCCTGAGCAGCATGGCGTTGCTCACCTATGGTGCCGCGCATATCGCCGCGATGCTGCTGAGCGTGTGATCGGCCCGCCGTCCGTGGCTTTGAACAAAGCCGGTCACGGACGTCTCCGGAGGTATCGGCATCGTCCGATTTCCGGTCAAAGTGTCCGCATAGAATGCGTGTATGACATACAAACTCATATTGCTCCGGCACGGCCAGAGCGCATGGAATAAAACCAATCAGTTCACCGGCTGGGTTGATGTCCCCCTGACCGAGCAAGGTGTCGAAGAAGCCAAGCACGGCGGCGACCTGCTCAAGGAAAAGAACGTCCTTCCGGACATCGTGTTCACCTCCTTGCTGCGTCGCGCCATCAACACGGCGAATCTTGCCCTCGACGAGGCAGACCGCCTGTGGATTCCGGTAAAGCGCAGTTGGCACCTCAATGAGCGCCACTATGGAGCTTTGCAGGGGAAGAACAAGGCAGAGATTCGTGAGAAGTACGGCGATGAGAAGTTCATGATCTGGCGCCGTTCCTACGGCACTCCGCCGCCTGAAATCGATCCGAATGACGAGTTCTCGCAGAACGGTGATCCCCGCTATGCGGGTGAGCCCGTACCCGAGACCGAGGCGCTCGCTAATGTCGTCGAGCGCGTGACCCCGTATTGGGAGAACGAGATCATCCCCGAGCTCAAGGCCGGCAAAACCGTGCTTATCGCAGCTCACGGCAATTCTCTGCGTGCGATTGTGAAGATGCTTGACAACCTGAGCGAAGAGGAAATCTCCAAGGTCAACATTCCTACGGCCATACCGCTGCTGTACGAACTCGACGAGAACTTCAAGCCCGTCAAGCCCCGTGGCGAGTACCTTGACCCGGAAGCTGCCGCGGCCGGTGCCGCAGCGGTTGCGGCTCAAGGCCAGCAGAAGAAGTAGTCTGAGCCAAGAATCGAGGGATGCCGCGTTTCCCGGGCGTATGTGTTCCGGGGAACGCGGCATCTGTTGTTTTACGTTCGTCATCCGCCGGGAAAACCGGTGTGCGGTCGTTTGTGTAGGGATTTACGAGTAGCTCGGACACAACAAGAACGAAAAATCGCCGTTTATCACCGGTTCAACCGGTGATAAACGGCGAAATCCCTACACAAAAGCTGGACGGGCCGGTGATGTTGCCCGAAACTCAGTCGGGGTCCTCTCCACCGGGCTCTTTGGTGGGGTCGAAGCCGGAAACGATGTATACCACGCGGCGAGCCGCAGATACTGCGTGGTCGCCAAGGCGTTCCATGAAGCGTGCGAGCAGAACCATATCAATCATCTGCTGCTTTGAACCGGTCCACTCGTCCGAAAGAGCCAGGTCGAAGGTCTGGTGGTGCAGATTGTCGAGCTTGTCGTCGTCCACGATGATCTGCTCGGCGGTTGTGGCGTCCTTGTCGGCCAGCATGGAAACCAGACGGTCTGCCGTCATGTCCAGGAACTGCTGCATCTCGGTGAAGAGCTCACGGGTTTCAGGGGGAAGCGTAGGCTGCGGATAGGTACGACGCGCCGTTTCGGCGATATGCCGTGCCAAATCACCCATACGCTCAAAGGTCGCGGACAGTCGAAGCGTGGAGACTATCACTCGCAAATCCGTTGCGACGGGGCTTTGCTTGGCGAGCAGACGGATGCATTGGTCGATGACGCTGGATTCGAGGGCATCGATTTCGATATCGCCGTCGATAACCGTTTGGGCGGCTTCCACATCTGATTTGAGGAGTGCGTTGCCTGCGCCGTGGATGGCTTGGCTGACATCCTGTGCCATTCGGTCCAGGTCGTCTGCGACCTGTTTCAACTCCTCGTTGAAAATAACGCGCATATTCCGATACCCTCTCTTGTGACCGTTTACTCGTCCAGATTCAGTGTATCGGGAACGATGCCCAGAGGCATGTCAATACCGCAAAAATCACTGCGAGTTTGCTCACTGTTCACCAGTCATCGTGCGAAGTTCATTGCCTGCCGTGCCGCCTCGCAGGACGCATGGGTACAATATGCGGAGATGATGTCGGTATCGACGGCCAAAAGCGTTCGGAGGCAGACACCTATGAGTTCCTTGGGAACCAGACTTCGTCATGTATTCGCCAGGGGGGACCGAGACGAGGTTTCGGAGAGTCTGGACGACCTCGATGATTCCACGGCGGCGCTGCTCGCCATGTTGCCCACTGCGCCCATCGTGGTGGATGCCACGAACGAGGTGGTCCGGTCGAATCCGGAAGCGTACCGATTGGGCGTGGTTCGCAACGATGCCATCGTCGAGGCCAAAATACTCGAGGCGATAGAACAGGTGAGAGTCACCGGTGGCAAATGCCATCTGGACGTCACCACTGAAACGCCTCTTGAGTTCTTGCCTGCACGCGGCGATTCAGAACGACAGCCCTCCGAGCATAGCGAGGTGTCGCGTCCCAACTGGATACACGTCACGGTCGGGCGCATCAGTGATGCCTTCGTCGTGGTTCTGGTCGATGATGTCAGCGAGCGCATCCGATTCTCTCAAACGCGTGATGCCTTCATCACGAACGTCTCCGAGCAGCTCACCAAGCCGATACAGGCGTTGCAGCAGTTGGCATCGCGTCTGGAAAACGGTCAGGAGCCACAGGATGTCATCGCCGATGACGCTCGGTCGCTGCGCTTGTACTGCATGCATCTGGAGCACACCATTGCCGATCTGATGCTGTTGATCAAAGCGCAGGAACAGATCATTCCCAACGACACCAACAGGGTCAATCTTCTGCAATTGTCGACCGTCGTGGTCGACTCCTTCCTTCCTCTGGCCGCCCAGCGCGGAATAGAGCTGCGGGTCGCTGGAGACTCCGATATCAGTGTCAATGCCGATGCGGAACAGATATCCGCGGCCTTGAAGAAGCTGGTGGAGAATGCCATAGGGTATTCGTCCCGAGGAGGTCATGTGAATGTGGCCGTAGAGCCCGCGAGCGACGGCACACATGCGGTGGTCAGGGTCATCGATCAGGGATGCGGCATCGCCAAGGGTGAGCGGGATAGAATCTTCGAACGTTTCTACAGGGGTGAGAACCAGAACGACGAGACCGCAGACGGAGTTGGCCTCGGCCTGGCCATCGTGAAGCATGTCGCGTTGACCCATAACGGCTCGGTTACGGTGTGGAGCGCGCCGCGTCAGGGGAGCACCTTCAGCCTGATCCTGCCCAAGGCCAGCGCTTAAGCCGGTATTGTCCGCTTACCGGGTTCATACGGTAGGGGATAACTGCACTAAAAGGACAGCTTTTCGCTCATTTTTTCTCCGAAAAGCTGTCCTTTTAGTGCAGTTATCGGGCGGGGAGTGCGGTGCGGCTATTATTCGCCGAGTCTGCGGTATTCGCTTCGATTGAATCGTTCCCAGCCGAGCAGCAGCAGACCGATGACCACTCCGGCCGCACACACCAGAGCGGGTCCCAGCGTTTCTATGCCGGTCAGCCATAATATGACTGC
>OMJG01000393.1_pt1 | contig 33064 bp, 33 predicted proteins | sample 1646431 | NCBI WGS metagenome assembly OMJG01 (sample SAMN03771674, study PRJEB25209) | food metagenome | isolation source: Cotija cheese | place: Mexico:Jalisco,Michoacan | collected 2011-12-12
TCCCTCTTTTCACATGTCCCTGCACATCACCGCATCTTGGCCCACAGACCCGATGCGGGGCTCAGCGGACCCGCATCATGACCGAATGTCCATCGTGGCTGCCCACCGAGGTGAACCCGGCGCCCCGTAACAGTCCGATGGAGCGGGCGTCGTCGTCGTTGACGGCGGCGCTGACGGAACGGACGCCGGCGTCGTCGGTCGCCTGAAGGGTGGCCGCCAGCAGGAAGCTCCCGTGTCCCCGGTCCTGGTACTCGGGGGCTATCGCGATGATGAGCTCCGGGATTCCGGGCGCGACGAATCCGCGCCCCGGATCCGCGGCTGGCCTCAGTACTGTCCAGCAGGCGCCGATGGGACGATGGTCGTCGGAGCAGATCAGTCCGATCTGATCCGGCGTCCACAGGTCCAGGTAGTGCGCCAGGGCAGGATCGTCATGGCACTCCTTGACCGAGAGCGGGCCCGACGGTCCTCCTGCGGCAAGGCACAGGATGTGCACCATGAACCGCAGATCCTCGGGAGTCGCTCGTCGCGTGGTGGCCATGGTCCCCCAGCCTAGGGCACTGTCCGCGGTGCTCGTCGCCTGCAACGGGCGGTCGCATTAGGATCGGGGCGTGATGAAGGCAGTCAAGTGGGTGCTCATTGTCCTGGGCGCGGTGTGCCTTGGCGTCGGCCTCTACATGGTCATCAGGCTCTCGATGGACATGAGAACGATCATGGGAGCGGCGAATGCCGGCAAGAGCGTCGACGTCCTCCAGAACCCGATGAGAACCGTCTGGATAGTTGGGGCGGTGGCGCTGGGTGCTGGAGCCCTGCTCGGCGCCGGGATCGGGCTGCCGCGCAGGACCCTCGGTTCGGTGCGTCGCGAGACCCTTGAGGGAGCGGCGGCTCAGCGTGAGAGCGCGATCCGGGAGAACGCGCTGCGTCGGGCCGGTCGGCCCCGGCCCGAGGCGGCGACCGGGGACGGTGAGCTGCCGGCCGGGTCGGATCGGCCCCAGCTGGAAACGAGCGCAGACCCTGAGACCGACGACGAGGCTGGCAAGGACGACGGGGGTGCGCGATGAGCCTGCGGACCGCGGAGCACATGCTCGTCACCTCTTACGACGATGAGGGACGGGCGCAGACCAGTCTCGAGCAACTCGTCGCCGTCGACGACGGTCAGGTCGGCTACTGGCTGGCCAATGACCAGGGCGTCCGCGATCGCTTCCCCGACGACTGCGTCGTCAGCGTGCGCGCGGCGACCTCCCGTGGCAAGCCGGTCATCGAGGAGCCGGTGATCGAGGGGCGGGCCTCCGTGCTGGCAGACGGCCCCGACTTCGACCGGGTCAAGGCCGGTATCCGGGAGAAGTACCCCAGCCGTTCCTGGGTCAGCACCGCGATGGACCGGACGAGGGAGATCTTCGGCGGACGCACACCCGAGTGCGTCGTCCTGATCCACCTGCTCGGTTGATCCGGCGATCAGCGGACCAGGCAGACACCCGTGGCGTGGACGGGGCAGTACCCGAAGGGATTGGCCTCCAGGTACTGCTGGTGCTCGGCCTCAGCCGGATAGAAGGGATGGCCCTCGGCCATCTCGATGGTCGTCGTGATCTGCCCGTAGCCCTCCCCGAGCAGGGCTCCCTGATACTGGCCGCGGATCGCCGTCGCGGCGATGTACTGGTCTGAGCCGGTGCACCAGATCGCGGAACGGTACTGGGCGCCGACGTCATTGCCCTGGCGCATCCCCTGGGTGGGGTCGTGGTTCTCGAAGAAGAGACGCAGCACCTCCTCGACGGGCAGCACCTGCGGGTCGAAGGTCACCCGGACTGTCTCCGCATGACCGGTGCGGCCGGTGCACACCTCGTCATAGGTGGGGTTGGGCGTCACCCCGCCCATGTATCCGACGGCGGTCATCAGCACGCCCTCGGTCTGCCAGTACAGCTTCTCCGCGCCCCAGAAGCACCCGAATGCCAGGTAGATCTCCTGGGCGTTGTCGAAGTGGCTGTTCAGCGGGGCACCGAGGACTCGGTGCCGGAAGGGCATCGCCAGGACCGGCGTGGAGCGTCCCGGCAGGGCATGGACGGGATCGATGATCTTGTCGCCACTCATGAATCCTCCTCGGCGCGATCGCGGGCGGTGTTGCCCGACGGGTCGGTCTGCACAGCTCAACGGATGCGGGTGGGCGGGGTATTCCCCGCGATCATTCCAGCCGCCACTCGATGGGCTGGGCGCCCTGCTTCTCCAGCAGCTCATTGGTGCGGCTGAAGGGCCGCGACCCGAAGAATCCATACCGGGCGGACATCGGCGAGGGGTGGGGCGACTTCACGACGGGAATGTCGCCGAGCATCGGCTCCAGCGTCTGGGCGTCGCGGCCCCACAGGATCGCCACCAGGGGGCCGCCGCGGGCCACCAGCGACTCGATCGCGAGCTGGGTCACCTTCTCCCAACCCTTGTTGCGGTGGGAGGCGGGCTTGCCCGGCCGCACGGTGAGGCACCTGTTGAGCAGCAGTACGCCCTGTTCGAACCATCCGGTGAGGTCGCCGTGCGGGCACGGCGGAATCCCCAGATCCGACTGCAGCTCCGCATAGATGTTCTGCAGTGATCGCGGCAGTGGCCGGACGTCGCGTTCCACCGAGAAGCTCAGGCCGACCGCATGGCCGGGGGTCGGATAGGGATCCTGACCGACGATGAGCACCTTGACCTGGGACATCGGACGGCTGAAGGCCCGCAGGACCCGGTCGCCCGAGGGCAGGTAGCCGTGCCCCGCAGCCAGCTCCGACCTCAGGAAGTCGCCCATCTCATGGATGACCGGCTCGACGGGGGCCAGGGCCTCCGCCCAGTCCTCGGCGACGAGCTGGCTCAGGGGTTGAGCCGTCATGGGCACCTCCATGAATCCGCGGCGGGCCAGCGGATATCGCCGGCCTCTGACCGGAGTAACAGTACCGTTCAGGACATCGGGCCCGCCGCGGCCCCGGGGAGAGGACGGCCATGACAGATCGGCACACCAGCGACGCGTCGGGAGACGAGACCGATGACGCCATCCCGCGCGGGCTGCGAACAGCCGCGGGCTGGTCCTGGCGGGTGCTCATCATCGCCGCCCTGGTCGCCGTCGTGGCCTTCGCGCTGGCGGAGATCTCCGAGGTCTCGATCCCGGTCGCGGTGGCCCTGATGCTCACCGCAGCTCTGTGGCCGCTGGCCAATTTCCTGTCCCGGCACCGGGTGCCGAGGGGGCTGGCGTCCGGCCTGTGCCTTCTCGCCCTGATCGTGGTCATCGGGGGCATCTTCACCCTGGTGGGGGCCCAGATCGCCAGCCAGTGGCCGGTGCTCTCCGAACAGTCGGTGGCCAGCTTCAAACAGGTCATGCAGTGGCTCGACAAGGGGCCGCTCCACATCGGCAGCGACCAGATCGACGCCTACATCGCGCAGGCCGAGGCCTGGGCGAAGGGGTCCCAGAGCCGCATCGCCAGCTGGGCGGCGGCCGCCGGGTCCGGTGTCGGGCGGTTCCTCACCGGCCTGATCATGGCGCTGTTCGCCACCTTCTTCTTCATCTACCAGGGCGGCTCCATCGCTCGCAGCGTCTCGGTGCTCATCCCCACAGGCAGCCGCCCCCGCATCCTCGACGCCGCCAGGAGCGGCTGGGTGGCCCTGGTCGGCTATGTGCGGGCCGCGGTGATCGTGGCCTTCGTGGACGGTCTCGGCGCCGGTATCGGTGCGGCGATCATCGGCTCCGGGGTGGCGGTGGCCATCGGCGCCCTCACCTTCGTGCTGGCCTTCATCCCGATCGCCGGGGCGCTGATCGCCGGCGTCATCTCCGTGGCGGTGGTGCTGGTGACGCTCGGCTTCGTCAAGGCCGTCATCATGCTCCTCATCTTCGTCGGCGTCATGGAGCTGGAGAGCCATATCCTCCAGCCCTTCCTGCTCGGCAAGGCCGTCTCCATCCACCCGCTCGCCATCCTGCTGGGTATCGCGATCGGCAGCGTGCTCGCCGGTATCGTCGGGGCGCTCTTCGCAATCCCGTTGGTGGCCTTCGGCGTCGCCTTCGCGAAGGCTCTTGCCCACCGCTACTCCGAGGACGGGCAGGCGGAGCCCGACGAGAAGCCCGACGAGGAGGAGACCGGGGCCGAGGATGACGAGCTGAAGGACGAGGATGCCGACGCGACCTCATAGAATGAGGCGATATGAGCGCAACTCCTGACCTTTCCGGGATCCTCGCGGATCTCGCCGCCGGCCGTATCGATGCGGCCGAGGCCTCCAGGCGGATCGACGCCGCCAACCGGCAGGCCGACGATCACGATGAGAAGGAGGCCCCCGCTCCGGGCCCCGAGGACGGCCCGGCGGGCCGGAACGGTGAGGAGTCGAAGCAGAACGAGGAGCGGGCAGACGGCGGATCGGCGCGTGGGGATGCCGGCCCGAGAGGATTCTTCGACGAGTCATGGAACCGCGTCCCACCGGAGGCGCGAGAGGGCCTCCGATCGGCATGGCGACGAGTAGCCGGGGCGGCCGAGTCGGTGGTCGACGCGGCGTCCGGCCAGAGCTCTCCCAGATCCGCCCAGCGCGGACCGGCCGGATCCGAGGCCGGGCCGCGCGACACCGTCACCAGGCTGTCGGTGCGCTGCGTCGGACGCCGTGTCACGATCATCGGAGACCCCGGGACCCCCGGGGTGCAGGTCGAGGGCAAGCACAACCGGCGCAGGATCGGCGACGTCGTCGAGATCACCTCTGAGGGACGGATCGCACCGGACCTGTCCGGGCTTCTCAAACTGCGCTTCCCCAAGGACGCCGAAGGGCTGAAGGATCTGGGCCTCGGGCCCGAACTCATCATCAGGATGCACCCGGATCTGGCTCTGGAGGTGGAGCTGGCCGGCGGGGCGCTGCGGCTGTCGGGGGTTCCCGACGTCGACTCGGTGCGGGTGACCGCCGCGGTGGCCGACATCGCCGACGTCCACCACATCGGGGAGGCTCTGTTCCAGGCCGGAGGCTCCACCCTCGCCGGGCCGATCGACACCGGGCGCTCCCGGATCCGCGTCGAGTCGGGGAACCTCACCGTCAGACTCGCCGCAGGCGCCAATGTCGCGATCCGCGCTGACGCCCGGCCCGGGCTCATCTCCTGGCCAGACGGAGGCGCATCGGTCGATGAGTACATCGTCGGCAACGGTGCGGCGCGGATGGACATGTCGACAGTGATGGGCAGGATCGCCGTCAGAACCGCGTAGAAATGAGGAAGGGCCCGTCCGCCGGAGCGGACGAGCCCTTTTTCGGTTCGGGATCAGCCGGCGACGTCGAGGACCGTGACCTCGATGGTCTTGCCGTTGGGGGCGCTGTAGGAGGCCGTGGCACCGATCTCGAGATCGAGCACGGCGGCGCCGAGGGGGGACTGGGGGGAATAGACCGGGGTGTCGACGGAATCGTCGAGGCCCATCATCTCCCGTGACCCGAGCAGGAACGTCTCGGTGTCGGACTTGTCGCCGAAGTAGCAGACCGTGACCTTCGATCCGGGCACCACCTTGTGGGAGCCGGCAGGCTTCTCGCCGACCTGCGCGTTGCGCAACATGTGGTCGAGCTGAATGATCCTGGCCTCGGCCTGTCCCTGCTCCTCCCGGGCGGCGTGGTACCCGCCGTTCTCGGAGAGGTCGCCTTCGGAACGGGCCTCGGCAATCTTCTTGGAAATCTCGGTGCGGCCCTCACCCTTGAGGTGAGCGAGCTCCTGGGTGAGCTTGTCGTACGCCTCTTGGGTAAGCCACACAGTGTCTTGGGACTCAGGCATCCCCCTACCTTACAGCCGGGGCCGCACAGGGGGTATTTCGGGGATCAGCGGGACGCCTGGCAGTTCTCCAGCTGTGCCGTGACCGCCCTCGAGAAGGTCTTCAGGTGCGCCCGGATCCGCACGTCCTGATCACCGGCGGGGGAGATCCGCAGCGGGGCCTCGCCGACCCGCTGATTGTCGTGGGACAGCGCGTAGAGGGTGCACGACCCCGACACGGAGGGATCGGAACGGTGCACATCCACGGTCACATCGACACGAGTGGCGTCGACGACCTGATAGCCGAAGAGCTGGACCCGCATCGGCTCGGCGGAATGGTGCAGGCCCGACCACACCGTCCAGCCCACCAGCAGCGCGGCGGCCAGGCAGGCCAGCGGGATCCACAGGCGGCGCCGGCGCTGCGGATAGCGCTGCGCGAGCCGCTCCTGCTCCTGGGGGCTGAGGCGGCGTCCGCCAGGCTGTGTCGCACCGTGGGTCACGGGGGACATTGTGTCATTCCGGTTGGATCGGCGCCCCGCGCCTCGGTACTGTCGTGGCATGCCAGTGCAGCTGATCAGCCCGGGGATCCTGAACCTCATCGTGTTCCTGGCGTTGGCCGCGTTCGGCGTCATCGCCTGGTTCAGCATCCGCCACAACATCCATGGCATCGACTTCGATGAGGTGCCCTCGGGGCCCGAACTGAAGTCCGGGCCGGATCGGGGCGAGGAGGGGAGCGGGGAGACCGGGCCCCGGCAGTGATGTAGCGACCGCCGGATCGGGGCCGTAGGCTGTCGGGCGTGCCGAATCACCTGGCCGATGCCACGAGCCCGTACCTGCTGTCCCACGCCGCCAATCCCGTCGACTGGTTCGGATGGGGATCCGACGCCTTCGACGAGGCCCGGAGCCGGGACCTGCCGCTGCTCATCAGCGTCGGCTACTCCTCCTGCCACTGGTGCCATGTGATGGCCCTGGAGTCGTTCTCCGACCCGGAGGTGGCCGAGGTCGTCAACGAGTACTTCGTCCCGGTCAAGGTGGACCGCGAGGAGAACCCCGAGGTGGACGCCTCCCTCATGCAGGCGACCCTGGCACTGACCGGCTCGGGCGGCTGGCCCAACACGGTCTTCTGCACCCCCGACGGCCGGCCCTTCTTCGCCGGGACCTACTTTCCGCCCGAGCCCCGGGACGGGCAGCCCGCCTTCGTCGACGTCGTCCGGGCCCTGGGTCAGGCCTGGCAGGAACGCCGCGACGAGGTGGTGCAGCAGGCCGGGGTGATCACCGACCAGCTGAGGGCCATGGCCTCGGCCCAGGAGCCGGACGACGGCGCCGCTACCGGGATGCCGACCGCCCAGGAGCTCCTGGACGCCGTCTCCACCGACTACGACATCGTCAACGGCGGATTCGGCGGCCCCACCAAGTTCCCGACCCCCACCCTCATCGACGCCCTTCTCGTCAAGGGCGACCCGACAAGCCTGGACATGGCCCAGAACACCTGCGAACACCTGGTGCGCGGCGGCATCTTCGACCAGGTCGGCGGGGGCTTCCACCGCTACAGCACCGACTCCCAGTGGACGGTGCCGCACTTCGAGAAGATGCTCAACGACAACGGCCTTCTGCTGGGCACCATGGCCCGATGCTGGCGGCGCACCGCCGACCACGATCCGGACCGGCGCGCCCTCTACGACCACGCCGTGCGGCGCACCGTCGACTGGCTGCGGCGCGAGATGACGACCGAGGAGGGGCTGCTGGCGGCCTCACTCGACGCCGACTCCGACGATCTTGCCGGCCACACCCATGAGGGCATCTTCTATCTGTGGAACCCCCAGCTGCTGGTCGACGCCCTGGGCGAGGAGGAGGCCGGATGGCTGCGCCCCCTCCTGCACCTGGGCGACCAGGGGAACTTCGAGGGGGACCTCTCGACCCTCCAGATGCGCGGGAGGCTGGACTGGGAGAGGATCAACGCCGACCTCGACCGGATGCTCGAGTACCGGGCGCTGCGCTCCCGGCCGGCCCGCGACGAGAAGGTGGTCACGGCGTGGAACGCCATGGTCATCGACTCCCTCGTGGAGGCCGGCATGATCCTGCGGGAATGGTCCTGGGTCGAGTGGGCCGGAGAGCTCGCCGACAAGCTGTGGAGGGCGCACTGGCAGGGTGGCCGCCTGCTGCGGACCTCCCTGCACGGGCGCCCCGGTACCGGGGCCGTCACCGAGGACCACGCCCATCTCGGGCTGGCCCTGGCGGGGCTGGCAGGAGCGACCGGCCGCCGGGTCTGGCTCGATCGGGCGGTCGAGGTGCTGGACGCCGCGGTGGACCGGTTCTCGGAGCCCGACGGGGGATTCGCCGACGCCGCCGCCTCGGATCTCGTGGTGGCCCCGGCTCGCACCCTCACCGACGACGCGAATCCCTCGCCCACCTCGGCGATGGTCAAGGCGCTGCGCCGGGTCGGCCTGATGGCCGGGCGCGAGGACCTCGTCGAGCGCGCCGACCTGGCATCCCGGCGTCTGGCCAGGGTAATCGTCGGGGCTCCGCGCTATGCGGGGTGGGCGCTCGCGGACCATCTCATCTCCGACGACGCGCGCCGCGGGCTGCGGCCGGCCGCCGTCGTCGTGGTCGAGGAGGACGCCGAGCCCGGGGAGCTCGCGGCGGCCGCCTGGCGGATGGCGCCCTCGGGGTCGGCGCTGATGCGGGGCGCCGCCGGAACCGACGGCTTCGCCGAGTGGTTCGACGAGCGCGGGGACGAGCAGGGCCCGACGGCCTATGTGTGCCGGGGCACGGTGTGTTTCGAACCGGTCACCGACTACCTGGAGCTCAAGGACCCGCTGTGGAGGAGAGTCTGATGGGGTTGCTGACCTGACCCGCTCGGGGAGGCAGGAGCGCAGCGACGTGGAGTCCCGTCGGGAGTGGGACGCGGTCGCGGACCTGACCCGCTCGGGGAGGCAGGAGCGCAGCGACGTGGAGGGGTCGTCCCCTCCTCTGATCTATCTGCCGTACCGGCGCTCGCGCTGGGTGAAGGAGCGCAGCGCGCGCAGGAAGTCCACCTTCCGGAAGTCGGGCCACAGCGCCTCGCAGAAGTAGAACTCCGAGTGGGCGCTCTGCCACATGAGGAATCCCGACAGGCGCTGCTCCCCGGATGTGCGGATGATGAGGTCGGGATCCGGCTGGCCCTTCGTGTAGAGGTGCTCGGCGATCTGGTCGATCTCCAGGGACTGCGAGAGCTCCTCAAGGGAGGTGCCCTTGGCCGCCTCCTCCGCGAGCAGCGAGCGCACGGCGTCACGCAGCTCGTGGCGCCCCCCGTATGCGATCGCCACATTGATGTGCATGCCGTCGTGATCGGCGGTGGCCTTCCGGGCCTCGGCGAGGGAGGCCGCCATGTCGTCGGGAAGGAGCCCCATGTCGCCGACCGTCTGGACCCGCCAGCGGGGGTTGCGCGCCAGGGTGATGACCAATGACTCGATGATCTTGAGCAGCGGCCCCAGTTCCCCGGTCTCGGCGCGCTGGAGGTTGTCGGTCGACAGCACCCAGAGGGTGACGACCGGGATTCCGACCCCGTCGCACCAGTGGCAGAAGGCCTGGAGTTTGTCGGAGCCGGCCTGGTAGCCGGCGACCAGCGGTTCCCCGGGGGCATTGAGCCGGGCCCAGCGCCGGTTGCCGTCAGCCAGCACGGCGACGTGCTGGGGCAGGCGGGTGCGGTCGAGCTGGTCCAGCAGACGCGCCTCGTAGGTGTTGTAGAGCAGACCCGAGGGGTGGAGGCGGTCCAGCAACTCGCCCGCCTTTGCGATGTAGTGCTCGGCAGGGTGCATGGCCTCAAGCCTAGAGCCTCGGCCCCGGCGGGCGGGCTTCCCGTTGGCGCCGGTGGGGCCGCGGGGTACCGTTGGCCCTAACCTACGGGTCGGTAGGTTCTGTGAGGATCAGGGGATCGCGATGAAGACAGTAGTTCCTGAACGTCGTCGTCTGCTCGCCGCGCCGGCCGAGGTGGAGCCCGCACCCCGGCTGCGGGGCTGGATCCACACCGTGATGGCCCCGCTGGTGCTGGTCACCGGGCTGGGGCTCATCATCGCCGGCGACTCCTGGGGGAACCGGTTCGCCGTGGCGGTGTGGATCTGTACCGGTCTGGCCCTGTTCGGCAACTCCGCCGTCTACCACAGGATTCCCTGGGCGCCGCGGATCAAGGCCGTGCTGCGACGCATCGACCACGCCAACATCGCCGTGTTCATCGCCGGCACCTACACCCCGTTGGCGGTGTCCATGCTCACCGGCGCATCCCGGGTCGTCCTGCTCTCGGTGATCTGGGGATGTGCGGCCGCCGGTGTCGTCTTCCGGGTGCTGTGGACCGATGCGCCGCGGTGGCTCTACACCGGCCTGTACATCGTCATGGGCTGGGTGGCGCTGTGGTGGCTGCCGCAGTTCTGGCGCTCAGGCGGAGCGGCCGTCGTCATCCTCATCCTGGCCGGCGGGGTGTGCTACACCCTCGGCGCGGTGGCCTACGCCAGGCGCAGGCCCGATCCGTCGCCCACGTGGTTCGGCTTCCACGAGGTCTTCCACGCGGGCACCGCGCTGGGGGCCGTCTGCCACGCGGTGGCGATAGGGCTGGCCGTCATCTGAGCCGGCCCCCGGTGAACTCCCGCTGAACGCTGCGTATCGCATGATGCGGCCGCGCAGGCGGTCGGGGACCCGGTGGGTAGCCTGAGGCGCAGGTACCGGCCCCGGCGCCCAGACGACGCCCCCGCCAGGCCGGTGTCGCAGCTCGGGAGGTCCGTCTTGCCCACACATTCCGATCCGTCCAGCCGGCTTCGCGCCGCGATCCCGACACCCGGCAGGGGGCGCCGCACATACGTCGTGGACACCTCGGTGCTGCTGTCCGATCCGAGGGCTCTGCTGAACTTCGCCGAGCACCATGTGGTGCTGCCGATCGTCGTCATCACCGAGCTGGAGGCGAAGAGGACCCATCCGGAACTCGGCTATTTCGCCCGGGCGGCCCTGAGGATCCTGGACCGGTTGAGGATCGAGAACGACGGTCTCCAGCGGCCGGTCCCGCTCAACGACGAGGGCGGGACGCTCAACGTGGAGCTCAACCACTCCGATCCCGGCTGTCTGCCCGACGGGCTGCGGCTGGGGGACAACGACACCCGGATCCTGGCGGTGGCCGCCAACTACCGGCAGGCCGGCCACCGGGTGGTGCTGGTGACCAAGGACATGCCGCTGCGGATCAAGGCGTCGGCCATCGGTCTGGAGGCCGAGGAGTACCGCCACGAACTGGCCCGCGACACGACCTGGACCGGGATGGTGGAGCTGGAGGTCTCCGACGAGGTGATCGGCCGGCTCTACCGGGACGGCTCCCTGGCTCTCGACGGCGCCGACGGGTCACCGGGCGCCGACGACCTCACGGTCAACTCGGGACTGGTGCTTCAGGGGCCCTCCAGCACGGCCCTGGCCCGCACCATGCCCGACCAGACGGCCAGGCTGGTGAGATCCGACCAGGAGGTGTTCGGCATCCACGGCCGCTCCGCCGAACAGCGGGTCGCCCTGGACCTGCTGCTGGATCCGGAGGTCGGCATCGTCTCCCTCGGCGGCCGGGCGGGGACCGGGAAGTCGGCCCTGGCGCTGTGCGCCGGGCTCGACGCCGTGCTGGAGCGCCGGATCTACCAGAAGGTCCTGGTCTTCCGCCCGCTCTACGCGGTCGGCGGCCAGGAACTGGGCTACCTGCCCGGCAACGAGGGGGAGAAGATGGCGCCGTGGGGGCAGGCCGTGATGGACACCCTCACCTCGGTGACGAACTCCTATGTCATCGATGAGGTGCTGGAAAGGGGAATGCTGGAGGTGCTGCCGCTGACCCACATCAGGGGCCGCTCCCTCCACGACGCCTTCGTCATCGTCGACGAGGCGCAGTCACTGGAGCGCAATGTGCTGCTCACAGTGCTGTCGCGGATCGGCCAGAACTCCCGTGTCGTCCTGACTCACGACGTCGCACAGCGCGACAACCTGCGGGTGGGACGCCATGACGGGGTGGCCGCCGTGGTGGAGAGGCTGCGCGGCAACCCGCTCTTCGGCCATGTCACGCTGACCCGCTCGGAGCGTTCGCCGATCGCGGCACTGGTGACCCGCATGCTGGAGGACCTCGTCTGAATCTCGTGTGAGAATGGCCGGGTGGCACACGGCGACACCCGATCGACCGCCAAGGACATGCTGAGGTCCCTGGCCGTCATCCTCATCCCCCTGCTGGTCATCATCTGGGTGTTCACCCGGACCCCTGATGAACCGCAGGTGGATCCGGTCGACTGGAGGCCCGCGGTCGCCGACGCCCGGTCCGGCGCCGGATATCCGGTGCTGGCCCCGGTCGAGGTGCCCACCGACTGGAAGCCCGTCAAGGCCCGATACGTCGACCGCGGCGGGCAGTGGGTGGGGTCCACCCAGGCGGCCGGGAACCGGTGGGAACTGGGCTTCCGCAGCGGCGACGACATCTACATGGCCGTCAACCAGTCCGACGAGCCCGGGAAGGACGCCTACATCGGCTCGGTGACCCGTTCCTCCCACCCCGACGGCACCTCGACGATCGACGGGCAGACCTGGCAGCGCCGCGTCTCCCAGGACGGCCGCACCCGCTCCCTGGTCCGCGCGGTCGGTGGATCCACCGCCGTCGTGGTGGCGGACACCGGCTATCCCGCGCTGGAGAGCTTCGCCCAGACTCTGAGGACCTCCTGAGTCGCGCTCAGGCCTCCTCGGGACCCCCTTCGGAGGCCGACCTGGCCTCCTCGATGCGCCTGCGGGCGCCGTCCAGCCAGGTCTGGCAGATCGCCGCCAGCTTCTCGCCCCGCTCCCACAGCGTCATGGTGTCGGCCAGCGAGGTGCCGCCCGACTCGAGACGGCGGACCACCTCGACGAGTTCGTCGCGGGCCTGCTCGTAACCGATCTCGGGATCGGTGGTGGCTTCGGGGGAAGTGGTCTCCTGTGGCTGCTCGGTCATGACTTCGTGCCTTTCTGCGGGGAGGGCGTGGTGGGGGTGGCGGGGCCTCCGGGCCTCACGGCGTCGACGGTGACCCCCAGGGCCCCGTCGGACAGGTAGACGTCCAGGCGGGCGTTCTCCCGGGTGGCGCTCACCGAGCCCACCGACGCCCCGTCGGCGTCGGCAAGCACGGCGTAGCCGCGATCCAGAGTGGCCTTCGGCGACATCGCCCGCACGCTCCGGAGCTGATGGTCGATCTCGCGGGACTCGGTCTCCAGGGCTCGGTCGGTGGCCAGGCGCAGCCGGGCGAGGGTGGCGCCCAGTCGCTCGGAGGCGATGTCGAGGGTCGCGGCGGGATCCATCATCACGGGGCGGGAGCGCACCGAGTCCAGCCAGGACTGTTCGGTGGCGATGCGTGCGGCGACGGACTGGCGGATCCTGGCGGTGACATCGCGGAGCCCCGCGAGCTCCTCGGCGACGTCGGGCACGATCCGCTTGCCGGCGTCGGTGGGGGTGGAGGCCCGCAGGTCGGCGACCAGGTCGAGGATGGGACTGTCGGCCTCGTGGCCGATGGCCGAGACCACCGGGGTGCGGGCGGCGTGCACCGCCCTCACCAGGGTCTCGTCGGAGAAGGGGAGAAGGTCCTCGAGGGATCCGCCGCCGCGGGCGATGACGATGACGTCGACGCCCGGATCGGCGTCCAGCTCGGCGAGCGCCCCGATGATCTGCTCGACGGCGCGAGCCCCCTGGACCAGGGTGTTGCGCACCACGAAGCGCACGGCCGGCCAGCGCAGGGTGGCGTTGCGGATGACGTCCCGCTCGGCGTCGGAGCGGGCACCGGTGATGAGCCCGATCCCCCGGGGCAGCAACGGCAGCGGCTTGTGCAGGCGGGAGTCGAAGAGCCCCTCGGCCTCCAGGAGACGGCGTCGGCGCTCCAGTTGGGCGAGCAGCCGGCCCTCCCCGCTGGGGCGGATCTCCGAGCACTCGAAGGACAGCCGACCGGTCCGCGACCACACCGTGGGGCGCAGCAGGGCGGTGACCGTCATGCCCGACTCGACCGGACCGGCGGCGTCCAGCACCCTGCGGTGACAGGTCGCCGTCACCGAGATCTCCTCGTCGACGTCGCGCAGGGTGAGGAACTGGGTGGGGCCCGAGCGCCTGTTGAGCTCGATGACCTGCGCCTCGACCCACACCTTCCCGCAGCGCTCCACCCAGTCCTTGACGGCGCGGACCACCCAGGCCAGGGAGCGGGTCTGCTCGGGGGCTGTGCTGGAAGAGGCCATGTGGGCAACCCTAGACAATTCTTGTCAACGGAAGAGACGACCCCTCCGCGGTCGCTTCGCTCCCTGCCTTCCCGAAAGGGCGGGTCCGCTGCTCGCTGTCACCGATTGCGTCGACCCTTAGAATCGGAGGCATGCCAGACGCCCCCAGGAAGCTCGTCCTCGCCGCACCCCGCGGATACTGCGCCGGGGTCGACCGGGCCGTGATCACCGTGGAGAAGGCGCTGGAGAACTACGGCGCCCCGGTCTACGTGCGCAAGCAGATCGTCCACAACCGGCATGTCGTGGAGACCCTGGAGGAACGCGGCGCGATCTTCGTCGACGAGCTGGACGCCGTCCCCGACGGGGCGCTGGTGGTCTTCTCCGCCCATGGGGTCTCGCCGGCGGTCAAGTCCGAGGCGGCGCGACGCGGTCTGCGCACCATCGACGCCACCTGCCCGCTGGTGACGAAGGTTCACCACGAGGCCCGCCGCTTCTCTCAGGAGGGCGCCCAGATCCTGCTCATCGGCCACGCCGGCCACGAGGAGGTGGAGGGCACCACCGGCGAGGCGCCCCAGGACATCACCCTGGTGCAGAGCCCCTCCGACGTCGACGGCCTCGAGCTGGATCCGGATCGGCCGGTGGCCTGGCTCAGCCAGACCACACTGAGCGTCGACGAGACCGCCGAGACGGTGCAGAGGCTGCGCGAGAAGACCCCCGATCTGGTGGATCCTCCCTCCGACGACATCTGCTACGCCACCACGAACCGGCAACAGGCCGTCAAACAGATCGCCGCCCACTGCGACCTGATGATCGTGGTCGGTTCGAGGAACTCCTCCAACACCCTGAGGCTGGTCGACGTCGCCCTGGAGGCCGGGGCACGGGCCGCCCACCGCGTCGACGACGCCGGCGAGGTCAAGGACTCATGGCTCGACGGCGTCGCCGAGATCGGCGTCACCAGCGGCGCCTCGGTGCCCGAACGGCTCGTCCAGGAGGTCGTCGAGCACCTCCAGGGCCGCGGATGGCCGGCGCCGGAGGAGGAGCAGCTCATCGAGGAGTCGTTGTCCTTCGCGCTTCCTCCTCAGCTTCGGAGTCGTCGGACGAGGTCAGCTCGGGCGCACTGAGCGGACGCACCGCGTCGGTGACCGTCCCGGGGGAGGGGAGCGTCGCGGTGGTGACGCCGGTCGTCTCGAACCGGCGGGCACTCACCAGCACCCTGGTCTCCAGGGATCCGACGGCCGAGTTGTAGCTCCTGACAGCCCCGGTCAGCGACCGTCCCAGCTTGTCCAGATGGGTCGACAGGGTGCCCAGCCGATCGTGCAGGTCGCGTCCCAGAGCGGCCACCTCCGCCGCCGAGCGTGCGACATCCTCCTGGCGCCAGGCCAGGGCGATGACCCTCAGCATCGGGATGAGGACGGACGGGTCGGCCAGCACGATGTCGTGGCGGGAGGCGTACTCGTGGAGGTCGGGGATCTGATCCAGCGCGGCCTGGAGGAAGGCGTCGCTGGGCAGGAAGAGCACCACGAACTCGGGGGAGTCCACCTCGGTGCGCCAGTATCCCTTCGACGACAGATCGTCGATATGGCCGCGGACATTGCGGGCGAAGTGCGCCATGTGGGCGGCGCGCTCGTCGGGATCGTCGGTGGCCGCGGCGTCAAGGAATGCCGACAGGGGGGTCTTGGCGTCCACATGGACGCAGCGCCCACCGGCCATCCGGACCGTCATGTCGGGGCGCAGCGCCTTGCCGGAGGCGGTGGTGGTGGACTGCACCTCGAAGTCGCAGTGCTCCACCATGCCGGCCAGCTCCACCACACGGCGCAGCTGCACCTCCCCCCATGCGCCGCGCACCTGCGGCTTGCGCAGCGCCGTCACCAGTGACGCCGTCTCCTTGCGCAGCCCCTCCCCGGCGGCGTTGACCATCTCCACCTGCTGGCCGAGTCTGGCCGTCATGGCGCTGCGCTCCCGCTCCACCTCACCGAGCCGGTGCTCGAGCTTCTCGAGGGCCTGGGACACCGGCGCCAGAAGCCGCTGGGTGTCGGTGGCCGTGCGCTCCGCGGCCCGGTCGGCGCGCAACTGCTGGGTGTTGAGGGCCTCGGCCGACAGGGCCCGGAAGCGGTCGGCCAGGCCGTCGCGGTCCCCGGCGGTGAGTTCGGCGCGCTCCTCGGCGGCCTGCCGGTGCGCCTCGGCCACATCCGCCCGGGAGGTCGCCTGCGCCAACGCCGACCGTGCCCGCAGCTCGGCCAGCAACCAGCCGACGACAAGGCCGATCGCCAGTCCGATGAACAACACGACGAAGTGGGAGGTGGTCATGGAGGTCATGCTGCCAGGCCGCTCTGACAATGTTTTCATCCAAAGGGACGACCCCTTGGAACCCCGAGCGGGTCGGGTTGGGCTCGCTTCCTCCTCGAACGGGTCGGGTCGGTGTCAGTGGTTCAATGGCGGAATGACCAGCCCCGCTCGCGCCCACGTCGACGACGTCATCTCCTTCGTGGAGTCCTCGCCGACCTCCTACCATGCCGCCGCCGAACTGGCGCGGCGTCTGGAGGAGGCGGGATTCGAGCGCCTCGACGAGACGGCCGATTGGTCGGGCGCGGCCAGCGTCGAGGGCCGGCGCTTCGTGGTGCGCGACGGCGCGGTGATCGCCTGGGCGACCCCGGAGACGATCGGACCGCGGGCCGGGTTCCGGATCGTCGGCTCCCACACCGACTCGCCGTCGTTCAAACTCAAGCCGCACGCCACCGTCACGAATCTGGGCTGGCAGCAGGTCGGCATGGAGGTCTACGGCGGGGGACTGCTCAACTCCTGGCTCGACCGCGATCTGGGACTCGCAGGGCGCCTGGTGACTCTCGACGGCGAGACCCACTTGGTGCGCACCGGCCCGATCCTGCGGATCAGCCAGCTCGCCCCCCACCTGGACCGCACCGTCAACCAGGACCTGACGCTGGACCGGCAGCGCCACCTCATGCCGATCCTGTCGGTGGGCCGCCCCGACCTGGACGTCGAGGACCTGCTGTGCGAGGAGGCCGGCATCGACCGCTCCCGGCTCGGATTCCACGACATCCTCGCCTACCCGACGGAACGGCCCGCGGTGATCGGGCCGGCCGGGGAGTTCCTGGCCTCATCGAGGATGGACAACCTGTCCTCTGTGCACTCCTCGATCGCGGCCATGGTCGACGTCGAGGTGGGCGAGGACATCGCGGTGATGGCCTGCTTCGACCATGAGGAGGTCGGATCCTCGACCAGATCCGGGGCCTGCGGCCCGTTCCTGGAGGACGTCCTGGTGCGGATCGCCGACGGTCTGGGCCGGAGAGGCGACGCCTACCGGGCGATGATCGCGCGGTCGGTGTGCATCTCCTCGGACGCCGGTCACGGCGTCCACCCCAACTATCCGGAGAAGTTCGACCCGTCGAACCAGCCGCTGCTGAACCAAGGGCCGTTGCTCAAGATCAACGCGAATCAGCGCTATGCCACCGACGGAGTGGGCGGTGCGCTGTGGGAACGGGTCTGCCGGGCGGCCCATGTGCCCACGCAGGCTTTCGTGTCGAACAACTCGGTGCCCTGCGGATCGACGATCGGGCCACTGACCGCCACCCGGCTGGGCATGCTCACCGTCGACGTCGGTCTGCCGCTGATGTCGATGCACTCCACCCGGGAGCTCGCCGGGGTGGCCGATCTGAATTATCTGGCCTGCGCGCTGGGGGCGTTCTGGGCCGGGGCCTAGAAGCCCTTGGCCATCTAGAAATCCTTGAGAGCTAGCCAGGACAGCATTCGCTCCTCCCTGGCCCGCCTCTCTCGCAGATCCCAGGGGCCCTGCTCGACCGAGTCGACGATGCGGCCGTCCCGCAGGTAGACCAGTCTCTCGGCGCGCGCCGCGCAGATCGGGTCGTGGGTCACCAGGACAATGGTGACCCCGGTGCCGTGGGCCTCGACGAGGGCGTCCAGCACCTCGGCGGTGGCGGTGCTGTTGAGCGCCCCGGTCGGCTCGTCGGCGAACAGGATCACCGGGTCGGCGACCAGAGCCCGGCACAGGGAGGCGCGCTGGAGCTGGCCGCCCGACGCCTCGGTGACGCCGTGATTGGCGATGGCCGCGATGCCGAACCGCCCCAGGAGGGCGTCGACGCGCTGCCCGAGGTGGGGCGGTCCATGGCGCTCAATGTGTACAGCAGCGTCGACTTCCCGGCCCCCGAGGCCCCCATCACCGCGAGGAACTCCCCGGCGTCGACGTCCAGATCGATCCCGTTGAGCACCCGGGTCGGCGGATCGGTGGTGGTGAACTCCTTGGTGAGTCCTCGGGCCCGCAGCAGAGGCATGGCTTCCTTCCTCCTCATGACAGCCACCTGAGCGGGCGGCCGTCGCGGATCTGACGGGCGGTGACCCAGGTGGCCAGTGCGCCGGCCGTCAGGAGCAGCAGGGGATACGCGAGGTAGCTGATCCAGGGATTCGGCAGCAGGGTGAGCCGCGTGATTCCGGTGCCCAGGCCGGACAGCAGGGCCGATACCGCGGGCCCGGCCAGAGTCGCCGCGATGATCGACCCCGCCGCGACCCCGATGGTGACTGCCAGGACGGCCTTGAGCCACAGCTGGGCGCGCAGTTCCGTCGACGGGAATCCGATCGACGACAGTGTCGCGAGACCCGCGCGGCTCCTGGCCAGGCGAAGACGCAGGAAGAGCGCGGTGATCAGCGCCGACGCCGCCAGGCCCAGCCCCAGGGTGACCAGCGACGCGGTGCGCAGCGCATCGGTGGCATAGGAGAAGGTCTGCGTGACGTACTCGCGCATCGGGATCACCGAGGCGCCCGGCACGGCGGCGTCGTACTGCCGGGCCAGGGAGACTGGGTCGGCGCCGGGGTCGAGGTCGATGTAGACGGTCCATCGGTCGGCGCCGGCGGTGATCGCGCCCTGCATCTTCGCGGTGTACGCGCCGCTGGTGACATCCTGGTAGATGCCGCTGACCGTCAGCGGCTGGGACCGATCGTCGCGGCGCACCGAGATGGACTCGCCGACAGACAGCCCGTACTTGTCCGCGTTGAGGGCCGACAGCGCGATCTGGCCCGCGCCCGGGGCGGCTCCCGACAGGAACACCATCGTGGTGTGGGAGTAGTCGCCGACCTCGATGCGGATCGTCTCCCAGCCGTCCTCCCCGTATGTCTGGTAGAGCAGCTGGGCGTAGTCGTGGGTGGCCGAGACCCGTGTGTCGCCGGCCAGCTGTGAGCGCAGACGGGCGTGGGCGTCGTCGGCCGGCTCGCCGGACGCGGCGGCAGACCCGATGTCTGCCCTCATGTCCGAGGAGGGGGCGCCCATATAGGTCACGAAACGGGGGCTCTGGAAGGTGGCGAGCACATTGGCCGGCACGGTCACGAGAACGGTGGTGAGCCCGAAGACCACCGGCAGCAGTACCCACCGGCCGCACTCGTCTCGCAGATCGGCGAGGGCCAGGCGGGCCCAGAGCCGTCCGGGTCGGGCGCCCGCCAGCCTGGACCGGGGGGCTGTGCCCCTCCGGCGTCCCTTCCGCGGGCCGGTGCTGCCATGGACCAGGGCGTCGACGATGTCGATCCGTCGGACACCGCGCAGGGTGGCACGGCACAGCCACATGACGATGCCGAGGACCACCGCCAGCGCCACCAGCGGGGCCGCCACTGTGATCCAGGTGATCGGGGGATCGGCGAAGGTGGCGCGCATCGGCGCGGTCATGGCGCCGACCGCAGGTATCGCCAGTGCCCCGCCGACCAGGCATCCGGCCAGTGTCAGGATGCCGTAGCGCAACCCGTAGAGGCTCGAGATGTCGTGGGCGGGCAGGCCGATGGCCCGCATCGTGGCGATCTCGTGGATCTCGTCCTCCAGGGTCGCCCGGATCAGGAGGCGGACGTTGAGCATGGCGATGACGATGAGCAGCAGGCTGGCGAACACCAGGGCGATCGCCACCAGGCCGTCGCTGACCATGTTGACCAGCCGGATCATCACCAGGGTGACGGCCTGGCCGTTCCTCGGCAGGGCGGGATCGGCCTCGTATGCTCGCTGCAGGTCGCCGATCCCGGCGGTGTCCCGTAGCCGGTACTCCACGATCGACTCCGGGATACCGCCTCCCGAGGCGCTCAGACGGTGGAAATCTGCTGGCGAGACGAGGAATCGGGTGGCCGAGGACATCGATGAGGCCATCTGGGCGTCCCTCACGAATCCGGTGATCGTCAACGACGTGGTCCCTGATCCGGTTCTGATCCGCAGACGGTCCCCGGCTTGCAGGCCGAACTGCTGCTGGTAGGCCACCGGGGCCAGGACCTCCCCGGCAGCGGGTCGTGGAGCGGTGTCGGCCCCGGCGTCGAGCAGGAGGTCGAACTGCCTGTTCTGGGTGACGAAGAGGTTGTCGATGAGGCTGGCGGACAGATCCCCGCCGGCATCGTCGCCGGTGCGCTGCCAGCTGATCGCCTGACCGTCGAAGGCGATCATCTCGCAGATCTGCCAGGCCTCGATCTCGGGGTGGTTGACGGAGAAGCGCTGCAGAGCCGGGCGGTTGATGGTGCCCTGGTGCATCTGGAGGAAGTGCGGGGGTTTCGCGACGGTGAAGATCTGCCCGACCGATCCGGCGAGGCGCTCCATCATGATCGCGCCGCCGGCCATCAGGAAGGCGCTGAGGGTGAGCACCAGGGCCAGACAGAGGGTGACGGCCCGGTTCCGGCGCAGATCGCTGCGAATGTATCGCAAATACAGGTGGTGGGGCATGGCAGCCTCCCGGGCCGCTCCCGATCACAGGTCGTCGATGATGATCTTCTTCATGCCGAGCATCCGCCGGTAGGCCTGCGGGTCGGCGGCGTAGTCGGGCATGGTGGCGGGGGTGATCTGCCAGGAGACGCCGAACGGGTCCTTGCACCAGCCGTAGACCTCGGACTCCGGGACGGTCGACAGGGTGTCCCAGAGGCGGTCGATCTGGATCTGGTCGTCGCACTCGACGATGAGGGAGAGACCTTCGGTGAAGGTGAAGTCCAGGGGGACGCCGGAGTCCATGGCGGCGAACCACTGCCCGGCCAGCGTGAAGTCGGAGTAGGCGAGCATGCCCTTGGGCAGGTCCTTGGTGTCGGGGTCTCCCATCGCCGAGTAGGGGGCCCGGTTGCCGACGGCGGAATCGCCGAAGACGGCGTCGAACAGACCGGTGTAGAGGTCGGCGGCCTGTGAGGCCCGGGTGTCGCCGAAGGGGAACATGAGTGACGGGGTGATGACGGGACGGGGATCACCATGGGGATTGGTGAGCATGAGCTGCCAGTTGACGCCGTAGCGGTCCTCCACCCAGCCGTAGTGGGGTGAGAAGGGATACGCGCCGAGTTCCATCCTCACCTCGCCGCCCTCGGTGAGGCTGGCCCACAGCTCGTCGAGGTGGGTGGTGGCGGCGTCATCGCGGGAGGGATCGAAGTTCGCCAAGAAGGAGATCGACGGGTTGGGGCGGAACTCGGATCCTGCGTTGATGGCGGATAACTCGAGATCGGCCAGCCGGAACCGGATCTCCAGGACGTCGCCGGCGAAGTCGGTCTGGAAGTCCGGGAGGTCCTGGGTGGGGTAGCGCATGACCGACAGCTCGGCGGCGTCGGGAAAGGCGGAGAGGTAGAAGTCCACGGCCTCGCGGCCGGTGTGATCGAACCAGAGCGAGGGGACGATTCGCTGGGACATGGGCGGACGATACCCGTCGCCGGTGTCAGATCCGGGGAGTCCCGGTAGAATGGCCCGCCGTGGCACTCACCATCGGAATCGTCGGCCTTCCCAATGCCGGCAAGTCAACCCTGTTCAACGCACTGACCCGCAACGACGTGCTCGCGGCGAACTACCCGTTCGCCACGATCGAGCCCAATGTGGGGGTGGTGGGGGTGCCGGATGCGCGGCTGGACGTGTTGACGACGATGTTCAGCTCGGCCAAGACGATTCAGGCGACCGTCTCCTTCGTCGACATCGCCGGTATCGTCAAGGGTGCGAGCAGGGGCGAGGGGATGGGCAACGAGTTCCTCTCCAACATCCGCGAGGCCGACGCCATCTGCCAGGTGACCCGCTGCTTCGACGATGACGACGTCACCCATGTCGACGGCAAGGTGGATCCGGCTTCCGACATCGAGACCATCACCACCGAGCTGGTGTTGGCGGATCTGCAGACCCTGGAGAAGCAGCTGCCGAAGCTGGAGAAGGAGGCGGCGATCCGCAAGGAGTCGCGTCCGAAGGCGGAGGCGTGGCGCGAGGCGCAGAAGGTGCTGGAGGAGGGGCGCACGATCTACTCGGCCGGTCTGGACCCCGAGCCCCTGCACGATCTGTTCCTGCTCACCACTAAGCCCTTCATCTACGTCTTCAACTGCGATCAGGACCAGCTGGCCGACGCCGACCTCCGCAAGAGGATGGCCGAGGTGGTCGCTCCGGCGGAGGCGATCTTCCTGGACGCCGAGTTCGAGGCCGAGCTCGCCGAGATGGAGCCCGATGACGCCGAGATGTTCCTGGCCGACGCCGGGATCACCGAGCCCGGGCTGGACAAGCTGGCTCGGGTCGGGTTCGACACGCTGGGTCTCCAGACCTTCCTCACCGCCGGTGAGAAGGAGTCGAGGGCCTGGACGATCCACAAGGGCTGGACGGCCCCGCAGGCGGCAGGTGTGATCCACACCGACTTCCAGAAGGGGTTCATCAAGGCTTCTGTGGTCTCCTTCGAGGACCTCGTCGAGTACGGCGGGGAGAAGGAGGCCCAGGCGGCCGGGAAGTTGCGCCTGGAGGGCAAGGACTACGTCATGCAGGACGGCGACGTGGTGGAGTTCCGGCACTCATAGAACATTTTGTGATAGGCCGGGTCCATGGCCACATCCCCGCGTCGCGCCGCGCTCTACGCCCGCCAGTCGAAGGACGATCCCGACGGCATAGACCGGCAGATCCCCCGGACCCGGGAGCTGGCGGCCCGGCGCGGCTGGAGGGTGGTGGGGGAGTACACCGATGACGGGGTCTCGGCATCGAGGAGCCGTGGCACCGGTACAGGCTGGGCCCGGATGCTCGATGATGCGGCCGCCGGACGGATCGACACGGTGATCGCGGTCGACCTGGACCGTCTGCTCCGCTCGACCCGCGACCTCATCACCCTCGTCGACTTCAACCTCATGGCCGTGACCGTGGACGGCGAGATCGACCTGTCGACGGCCGACGGCGAGTTCAGGGCGACCATGCTGGCCGCCATCGCCCGGTTCGAGGTGCGGCGCAAGGCCGAGAGGCAATCCAGGGGACAGATGCAGCGGGCCCAGCTCGGGAGGCCGCCGAAAGGGACCCGTCCGCTGGGTTATACGACCGCCGGTGACGTCATCGGGGGCGAGGCGCGCGCGGTCCGCGAGATCTACCGGCTCTTCGCCATCGCTGACGGACCGTCCATCGCGGCCATCGCCAAGGGCCTGTCAGGGGAGACCGGGCCGCTGGTACCGCAGTCCCTGCCGCACCTTCCCAGACACACGAGGACCTTGGCGATCGAGCGCAATCGGCGGCGTGCGGCGGCGGGAGAGGATCCTCACCCGGTCCCGGATGACGGGCGGTGGACGTCGTCGACGGTCCTGGGGATCCTCCGGAACCCGCGGTACGCGGGGTACTCGGTGTACACGGATCGCACCGACCGGGGCAAGAACAAGCGCCGGAGCTGGCACACCCAGATCCTCCGCGGCGACGACGGTGACCCGGTGATGGGCCAGTGGACCGCGTTGGTCGACGAGGAGACCTGGTGGGCCGTCCAGGAGCGCCTGAACGCTCCGGAACGCATCACGAACCGGTCTGGCTCGACGAAGAGGAAGCATCTGGGGTCGAGCCTCTACCGGTGCGGGGTGTGCGGTGACCGAATCGTCGCGCACTCCCGCGGTTACCGCTGTGCCGGACATGTGACCCGGTCACGACCCCACGTCGATGACTTCGTCCTCCGGGTCGTCCGTGAGCGGCTGTCGCGACCCGACCTAGCCGACGTGATCCCGTCTCGCGATGAGCCCCGGATCCAGGAGATCCGCGACGAGATCAGCCAGCGGCGCGGCAGGATCAAACGGGCACAGAGTGACTACGACTCCGAGCTCATCCAGGGCTTCGACCTCAAACGTATCCGCGACGCCGAGAACGCTCTCATCGAGAAGCTGGAGGACGAGCGCCGGGGACTGATGACTGACGCCGATCTGGGCTCGGTCCTGGGTGCCGCCGACCCGGTGACCGCGTTCGATGACGCGGACCTGGCCGTCAAGCGCCGGGTGATCGACGCATTGATGGACGTCTACCTTCTGTCGGCACCGCGGGGCCGGAAGACCTTCGACCCCGCGACCGTGAGGATCGTGCCCAAGGCTGGGTGTGACTAGCTCAGCCAGGAGTTCCCTGAGCTCTTCGAGGTCCGTTCGTCCGTCCACCACGATCCTGGATTGAGCCTATCGCCGCGCTCCGACGGTTCAGGAGACACCAGCAGTTGTCACTCCGGGTTCGTGATGACCAGCAGCGCCGGCCATGATCCCCCGGCGAGGCGCACGTCCTGCTCGGTGGCGAAGACATAGTGCCACTTGCCGTACTCTCCGTCGTCGCTGACGGCCCGGGCCCAGTCCCCGGCGGCGACCTGCTTGGCCATGACGTCAGGGGTCCCCGCATCGCGGTCGCTCTTGCCCTCGATGAGCCAGTACTCATTGCCGACGACCGCGATGAAGTCAGGGAAGTACCGGCTGGTCTCACCCCAGTGGATGTAGGCATCACCAGTGGCCGGAAGCCGGAGCCACCAGTCGACACCGGATCGGGTGGAGTCGAGCATCCGAGCGATCTCGAACTCGGTGGACGCCGAGTCGAAGCGGGCGTAGGGCTGGATCGAGTGGTGCCATCCGCCGAACCACGCCCCCTTGACGAACCGGTCGCGGTCGGCCCTGAGGGCATGAGCGGTGTCGACGAGTTCGCCGGGTTCGGGAATGGTCACCGGGACGAAGTGGTACCGGGTGACGACAGGCACGCCGGCAGCCGCGTCCCGCACGAGCCCCTCGATGCCAGCTCGGGCTTGCATGACGCGGTTGTCGTCCCACGGGTACTCGTCATCGCCGGCACCGGCGACGAACTGCTTGGCGATGCGCTCGGCGGCCCCCTTCTCCTGGCGGGTCCTGGTCACCGCGGACCGCTTGAACGCCGCCTCGGCCAGGGCGTCGATGACCTGGGGCAGCTCGAGGGCGAAGATGTGGCCCTCGGCTTCCTCGACCCGCACTGGCTCCATGACCACGCCGTCCTCAGCGTGGCGGCCCTCCAGTTTCGTCCGATCCAGCAGGGCCCCGGGGGCCACCGAGAACCGGGAGCCCGCCTGACGGGCCTGCAGGCCGGTGATCGTGGTGAGTGAGAACTGGCTGGCGATCATTGTCCGATCGCGGCGGGGGAAGACGATGTGCGGTGCGCCGTCAACCGGATCGTTCGGGACGGACTCGCTGTGACGGTCCAGCCGGGTCGTCGTGTCCTCGAGCTGCAGGCCGCCCAGATCCACGCCACCCTCAGGGGTGTCGCGGCCGCCGAAGTCACGGGCCGCGTCGGACGGGGAACCTGCGCGGCCCGACTGGCCGGGCTCGGCCTCATCATTGTCGGTCGAGAACAGATCCGGGGCCTGGTCAACGCTCCTGTGCACGCCTGCCTGCCTCTCCGATTCGGTCTGCTCGGCGCTGAGAGCAGAGCCGGTCTGGTCGGTCTCCACGGCACTCGAGGGCGTCATGAGGCGCGTGGTGAGGACGTCCTTCTGGTCCAACAGCTTCTGGTAGGAGTCGTGGGCGACCAGGTCGACTTGGTCGACATCGTCGATGCCGGTGAGGGCCCCGAAGGGCAGGCGCAGCCCCCTGCCGAGGATCTGCTCGGTGAGCGACTGTGAGGCGAGCTTGCGGAGGCCGACGATGACGGCGATGTTCTTGACGTCCCAGCCCTCGCGCAGCTTGTTGACCGAGACGATGGCCTTGACGGGGGAGTCCGTGTCCTCGACGTGGGCCAAGGCGTCCAGGGCGGCGTCGGAGGACTGGTTGGTGATCTCCAGGACGGCCCCGCCGCCTCCGATGAGATCGGGTCGGCTGAGCTTCTCGGCGACCTGGTCGGCGTGGGCGACGTCGGAGGCCACGACGAACAGGACCGGATGGACCGGCTCGGCCCCGGCCAGTTCGATGTAGCGGGCGTACGAGCGCTCCTTGCGCCTCAGGAGCTCCACGGCGTCGCCGATCTGGATGTCTTCACTACTGGTCCCGTCGTGGCGGTAGGCGATGACTGGGGTCTTGACGTGGCCGTCGGCAATGGCCTCGCCCAGCGTGTATTCGAAGATGACGTGGGACAGTGACGAGGCATCCGGGGTGGCGGTGAGCCCCACCAGGGCCACCGGCTCCAGGTCGCGCACGGCGGCGGAGAACTTGGCCGCTTCGGTGCGGTAGACGTGGTGCTCGTCGGCGATCACAAGCAGGTCGTCGACGTTCTGAAGGTGCTCGTACAGCGCCTCGCCCAGCACCTCGTCGGGGGTGTGGGTCCGCCGTGTCGTGTTGAGGGAGGGCTTGGTGAGCTGCTGAACGTTGAACACAAACACCTTGAGCCGGCGCGGGTCGCGCAGCAGCGCCCCCGTCTGGGCGGTCCTGAAATTGTCGGGCGTCACGACGACGGGAATTACGTCGGCACCGGGCACGTATTTGGGCGAGGCGGCGTCGAAGTTGGCGATGGTCTTGGTCTGAATCGTGGAGCCCGGGGTGACGACCAGGACGTTGCGGATGCCCTGCTGAGCGGCGTACTCGACGAGGGCCGCCATGAGGAAGGTCTTGCCGACCCCGGTGGCCAGGTCGGTGACCAGCTCGGGATAGACCCCGTCGACGAGCAGGCGGGGCTCGGGGTCGGCGATCCGGGCCACGACGGCCCGCAACGCATCCTCGTTGGGCTTGCGCAGGTCGAACTGAGCGGCGATCCGGGTGATGAGGTCGGGATCGTCGCGGAAGGAGCCTCTGGAGTACGTCATCGCAGCGCCCCCCCGGTCAGGACCCCGTCGGGTGCGATCCGCAGCACCGACCCCGGTGCGAGCTCGGTCAGGAGCCCGGCGGTCTCGGACAGTGCGGCCTTGGCGACGACCACGGCGGTCTCGCCGTCGCGCAGGGCCTCGGCCACGGCCCGCACCGAGTTCTCGTCGGAGACCCCGTCGATGACGGCCAGGCGCTGGCGGCCCCGCACACCGATGAACGGTTTGCGTCGGGTCTCGACTCGGAAGCCGAGCTGGCCGGCGGTAGCCCTCGACCACGCGCCGTTGACCGCGTGCTCGGACAGATAGATCTCACCGGTCTCGTCGTCGACGTCGTACATGCTGGGCCCGAGCCGGGCGATCGTGAACCCGCCACCGCCCGACCAGGTCACCGTCTTCTCGTCCCGGGTCTTGGTCGCGGCCCTCAGAGCCTTGATCGCGGCCTTGTCCACGTCGTTTCCGAGGGCCTTGGCGACCTTCGATAACACCGAGTTGAACTTCTTCGCATCCTCCGGCGAGACGCCGTCGGGCAGGTCGACGCCGTCGACGGCCACGCGCTCTGTTGTCACGCTCACACCGCCCCGGTCCGATCCGTCGACGACTTTGGTGAGTCTGGGGATGATGAACGTCTCGGCGGTGGAGGCGAGCAGCTCCATCGTGATCCACCGGCGGCCCAGCTTGTGCGCCACGGCAGCGGTCGTTCCCGACCCTGCGAAGCAGTCGAGGACGAGATCGCCGGGGTTCGTGGCGATCCGGATCACGCGTTCGAGTAAACGTTCAGGCTTGGGGGTTGAGAAGGCCTGCACCTTCGGGAACAGCGACTTGATCTCAGACTTCGCCGCGCGGTTGTGGCCAACATCCTTGTTCGACCACCATGTGCGAGGTGGCTGGCCCTGAGTCGGCGCGTAGGCCTTGCGCCCGAACCCGCCGGTTCCTCCCGACCGCAAGATGATCCCTGGCCAGTTTCCGGCCTCGTACCTGTCACGAGCAGCGCGGGCCGATTCCTCTCCCCATTCTGCGACGATCAGGGGGCCGACGTCGGTACGGGCAGTGGCAGCAGTACCGATCACCTTCTGCTGTGCATCGATCTCATCCTGTGTCACCTGACCCACCTCATAAGAGGACCAGCCATTCATCATCTCGAGCATCCGCTCGATCCCGAAGGTCCAGCACCTGCCACGTGCCGGATAGATCATCTTCCCGGTGATCGGGTGCTGGACACCGAAAACCATGCCCTGATGGGTTGCTGCACCGGGTGCCGTCGGATCGGCATCGAACCACGGGCCATTCACATCATGGTCGGGATTCGTGAACCGCGCATCATCCTCAGCAGTTCGCGACATCCGGTTCAGGAGCGGGTGCGGGCTGTTGCCGTACACAAGAATCGTGTCGTGATCGGATGAGAACCCCTGAGCATCATTGCGGGGCCCGTCGGCCTTCTGCCACACAACCTCGGCCTGATAATTCTCGGCCCCGAACTCCTCGTCGAGCAGGACCCTCATGCGGTGAACCTCAGCGTCGTCGAGGTGAACCCAGATCGAGGCGTCGGGAGCCAGGAGGGGCTTGATCTCGCGGATCCTGTCACGCATGAACGTCAGCCAGACCGAGTGCTCCATCTGGTCGGAGTAGTGAGTGAACGTCTGGCCGGTGTTGAACGGGGGGTCGATGTAGACGAGCTTGACCTGTCCCTCGTAGCGCTCGCGGTACTCGGGGATCTGGCCGATGGACCGCAGGGCGTCGCCGCAGTCGCCGACGATGAGCAGGTTGTCCTTCGCACCGGCCTCGTCGCCGACGGTGCCGGTCTCCTTGATGGAGCGGACCTCGGTGACCCGGGGATCCGACGGATCGACCCAGGCGTAGTCGTACGTCCCGTCCTGGAAGGGGATGAGCGTCATGTCCTTGCCCATCCAGGTGAGTTCGAGCCTGCCCTTCGGCTGTCGCCGCATCGCGCCCTCTCCGTCGTGACTGCTGACAAGATTGGTGCGGATCCTGTCCGCTCCCGGTGATCCGACGCTAGCGTATCGGTGCGACATTTCAGGACGGGCCCGGTGGAGTCGTACAGGCCATCAGGTCCAGACCTTTTACGTGAGTCTCGTCGGCCATTTGACCCATACCCCATAGGGGTATATGGTTGATCGGGCCGGACTGAATGAATAGGAGACCATATGCGCAAGCGCTTCATGGCGACCATCGCCGCAGGAGTCCTCGGCGGAGCACTCGTGCTCGCCGGCTGCAGCGCCGGCGGAGACCAGGGCCAGGCGACGCCCTCGTCAACCAGCCAGTATCAGGGCCACGGAAGCGGCAGCTCGACCGGCAGCAACAGCGGGATGGAGCACCCGATGGACGGCGGGCCCGCTCCCGCCGGCATCGAGAAGGCCGCGTCGCCCAAGTACCCGGTCGGCACCGAGGTCACGCTCACCGCCGACCACATGGAGGGCATGGACGGGGCGAAGGCCACGATCGTAGGTGCATTCGACACCTACACCTACGCGGTGAACTTCACGCCCACCACCGGCGGGGATCCGGTCAAGGACCACAAGTGGGTCGTGCAGGAGGAGATCAAGGATGCCGGAGAGGAGCGTCTGGCCGACGGCACCGAGGTCACTCTCGAGGCCGAACACATGGAAGGCATGAAGGGCGCGAAGGCGACCATCGCCTCATCCACCGACGAGACCGTCTACATGGTCGATTACGAGTCCGACGGCATGACGATGACCAACCACAAGTGGGTCGTCGAGAGCGAGATCAAGCCGGCCTCCTGAGCCGGTCGCCGCGGGCGCGTTCAAGGTCCGCGGCGAAATACGACCCGATCGAAGGAAAGACCGGGGAATAACGAGGGGAAGCGAAGAGCAATGACGGACCCTACCACGCATCACCATGACCACGACGGCGTCGCGACCACCGAGTCCGGCCACCTTGACAGCTCGCGCGCAGAGCACGAAGGCCACACCATGGAACACGGTGACCACGCCGGGCACGGTGATCACGGCAGTGGTCATGGTGGTCATGCGGGCCACGGCGACCACGTCGGCCAGTTTCGCCGGCTGTTCTGGATCAACCTCGTCATCGCCATCCCGGTGGTCGCGCTCTCCCCCATGTTCGCCATGCTCCTGGGCTACTCGGTCCCCAACTGGGCGGGCTGGGTCGCCGCAGTCCTCGGCACCGTCATGTACGCCTGGGGCGGCACCCCGTTCCTCACCGGTGCTGTCAGCGAGCTGAAAAGCCGCCAACCGGGGATGATGCTGCTTATTGCGCTCGGGATCACCGTAGCGTTCCTCGCCTCCTGGGCTGCTACCCTTGGGCTCGTCCACCACGAGCTCGAGTTCTGGTGGGAGTTGGCGCTGCTGATCGTCATCATGTTGCTGGGCCACTGGATCGAGATGCGCTCCCTGGCCCAGACGACCTCGGCGCTGGATTCCCTCGCCGCGCTGCTGCCTGACGAGGCTGAGCGGATAGAGGGTGACAACGTCGTCAAGGTCGACCCGGCAGAACTGCGCGTCGGCGACGTCGTCATCGTCCGTCCTGGCGGCAGCGTCCCCGCCGACGGCACCATCGTCGACGGCCGCGCCGACATGGACGAGTCCATGATCACCGGCGAATCACGCCCCGTCGCCCGCGGCGAGGGCGAGAACGTCACCGCCGGCACCGTGGCCACCGACTCCGGCCTGCGTGTGGAGATCACCGCTACCGGCGACGACACAGCTCTGGCCGGCATCAACAGGCTCGTCGCCGAGGCCCAGGGCTCTTCGTCTCGCGCCCAGCGCATCGCCGACAAGGCAGCTGCCTTGCTGTTCTGGTTCGCCCTTGGGGCGGCTCTGATCACTGCAGTCGTCTGGACGCTCTTCGGATTGCCCGACGACGCGGTCATTCGCACCATCACCGTGCTCGTCATCGCCTGCCCCCATGCGCTGGGTCTGGCGATCCCACTGGTCGTGTCCATCGCCACCGAGCGCGCCGCCCGCGGCGGCGTCCTGATCAAGGACCGCCTCGCCCTGGAGTCCATGCGCCAGGTCGACGCGGTGCTCTTCGACAAGACAGGCACCCTGACCAAGGGCGAGCCCACCGTCACCGGCGTCGAACCGACAGGCGACCTGGACGCCGACCAGGTACTCGCCCTGGCCGCCTCCGCCGAAGCCGACAGCGAGCACCCCCTCGCCCGGTCCATCGTCACCGCCGCCAAGGAGAAGAGTCTCGCCCTCGAACCGGCCCGCGGGTTCACCTCCTCCCCGGCGGTCGGCGTCACCGCGACGGTAGCCGACCACGAGATCCGCGTCGGCGGACCCCGTCTGCTCGAGGAGACCGAGCAGGACGAGATCGGTGCCGCCGACGAATGGCGGGCAGAGGGCGCGATCATCCTGCACGTCCTCCGCGACGGCAAGGTCATTGGTGGTCTCAAGCTCGCCGACGAGGTCCGGCCAGAGTCCCGAGATGCCGTCGATGCGCTCCATCAGCTCGGCGTCGAGGTCGTTATGATCACCGGCGACGCCGAAGCCGTAGCGAACGAGGTCGGCCGCGAGCTCGGCATCGACCGGGTCTTCGCCGGTGTGCGCCCCGAGGACAAATCCGCAAAGGTCGACCAGCTGCAGAAGGAGGGCAAGAAGGTCGCCATGGTCGGCGACGGCGTCAACGACGCCCCTGCCTTGGCCCAGGCTGACGTCGGCATCGCCATCGGGGCCGGCACCGACGTCGCCATCTCCTCGGCAGGTGTCATCCTCGCCAGCTCCGACCCGCGCAGCGTGCTCTCGGTTATCCAACTCTCCCGTGCCGCATACCGTAAAATGAAGCAGAACCTGTGGTGGGCTGCAGGGTACAACCTGCTCTCTGTGCCGCTCGCGGCCGGCGTGCTCGCACCCGTCGGCTTCGTCATGCCGATGTCGGTAGGCGCGATCCTGATGTCGATCTCCACCGTCATCGTCGCACTCAACGCCCAGCTGCTGCGTCGCATCGACCTCACCCCAGATGCCAGCACCCGCTCCGTCCTGGAGCGCCAGAAATGAAAGACACACTCATGACCACCGACACGGCCACCAATGACACCGGCGGCGACACCGCAGCCCACCAGCACGGCTACATCAGCGACAAGGCCCGCTACCGCAGCCGCATGAAGCGCATCGAAGGCCAAGCCCGCGGCATTGCGAAGATGATCGATGACGAGAAGTACTGCATCGACATCCTCACTCAGGTCTCCGCGCTCACCCGGGCACTGCAGGGGGTCGCGACCGGCCTGCTCGATGACCACCTCAAGCACTGCGTGCTCGACGCCGCAAAGCAAGGCGATGAGGAAGCGGCCATCGCCAAGATCCAGGAAGCCTCCGACGCCATCAACCGACTCGTGCGCTCCTGACACCATCTGATTCCGGTTGACGCCAAACGCCTCCCGGGCTGTTGCGCCCGAGAGCAAGACTAGGCTTTCGACGTCTCCGGGCAGGCGTGCGCTGCGCCTCGTCTGGCCCTCGACCCCAGGCGAAATCGGGCCGCTTGAGGTCGAGCCGGACCACATGAACACTTAAGCCTGAGAAAAGAGTTGGGCATGCCCCTTGCCATTGTTACTCCGATCCACCCCTCCAGGACCCGCCTGAGACTCTGCGCGAGCATAACCGCGCTGGCGACCAGCGCCGTCCTCCTACTCAGCGGCTGTGCTGATGCGGAACCGTCCGCTGACGCAGGATCCGATCACTCACTGGTGTCCGAGCACGATCTGGACGGCCTGAATGCTCGGGACATCATCAAGCGCCTCGACACAACGAAGGTGGCAGATCGCTCGCCTGAACTCATCGCTTCGATTGAACCCGAACAGTTGGTCCTGACCGACGATCAGAACAATCAGACCACTCTGCCGATGCCAAAGGACGAATTCTACGTCTCTATCGCTCCCTATCGCGGGCAGACTCACGAATGCTACTTCCACAGCCTCACTACATGTCGAGGCGAGCTCGCCAATACTGACGTCGACGTTACCGTGATCGAGGCGACATCAGGGAAGACCATCCTCGACCAAACGCTCACGACTTACGACAACGGATTCGTCGGGATCTGGCTGCCACGTGGAATTGACGCTACTCTCACTGTCTCAGCTGAAGGCCGCACCGCGAAAAAGGCCATCTCGACCCGTCCCGACGACCCCACCTGTTTGACCGGTCTTCAGCTGGCTTAGCCTTGATCCACCGATTCGCTTGATGGCAAGGGGCTCACTCGGATTCGA
>OMJG01000399.1_pt1 | contig 32881 bp, 30 predicted proteins | sample 1646431 | NCBI WGS metagenome assembly OMJG01 (sample SAMN03771674, study PRJEB25209) | food metagenome | isolation source: Cotija cheese | place: Mexico:Jalisco,Michoacan | collected 2011-12-12
CTCCCGAATCATTATATATCAAATTAGAACGAATCAAAAATGTAAGAATGCCTTTATACCGGCGTTCTTTTTTTGTGATTTGATACAAAAACCATTAAAAACCACTAAAAACTTTTAGAGTGATGGACAAAAATGGACATAAAAACAGCTCCGATCACTCGAAACTGTGGATTAATTTTTTTCATCAATGAACTCTATTGTAACTCGTTTAGGTCATCTACAGTAGCCATATTACGAATAAAACTGCGTGCTTGCGACTACGACCAGACAAATATGAACGATGTGGCCGATTATCGTTGTTCCATTTTACAGACTCTTTCTTTTGTTCTTTGCTTTCTACCATTTTATTAAACGAATATTGTTATAGTTTGTCACTGCTCGTTATCCTACTATATAGGTAGAAAACTTTAAAGATGATGGGTGCGATAGTTTTGAATATAAGTAACTTGTAAAAAAGAACCTTTTTTCAAGCATTAACCGCACCAAACTAAATTAAAAATCGTTTATTGCAAGTTCTAGATCAACACAATTTTAATCATTATCTTTACAATTTTAGTTCGAACCCAAATTTGACTTCAAAAATAAGCTCGTTCCATTTGGGAGCGAGCTTATTTTATTCAGTTGAAAAACGAAATATAGAGTTGTTAACACTAGGGAATGCCAACTATTATATGGTAGCATGCACCTGTTTCCATAAATACTTGTACAACATGAAAAAACCATCCTTTCGTACTACCACAAAGTCTAACAGACTCTCTCCTAGTTAGTTTGTTCTTGCTAAACAATTCAAAGGGTATTTTTCATTTTATTTGGAATTACAAAGCTGCAAATTTCAATTCAAGTTCTTCGTTCAAAATCTTTTTCTCTTTCTTGCTTAACCTTTCATCACTAGCAATAAAATAGGGTTTTCCAATAGTCAATCTAGATCTACCCCAACTGTTAAATTCAAATTTTGCTGGAACGATAGGCTTTTTACTGCTCTTCGCAATCAACAGATAACCTGATTTTAGCTGGCTAGAATAACGTGAACCAGTTGGAAAAATTACAAATGATTGCTGATTTTCAGTCAGTTTTTTAATCGGAAATTGAAGAGTAGCTAAAGAGGGATTTTTTCTGTCGACCGGAAAAGCATTTAGTTTGCCTAAAAACCAGGAAAAAATCTTATTTTTAAATAATTCCTTTTTTGCAATAAAGAAAAAGTCTGTAGCTCTGATTTGTGTGGCAAATACTATAGCGTCAATAAAGTGATGATGTGGTGCTACGATAATGTATGAACCACTTTTGGGCAAGTTTTCGATCCCTTTAACAATGATCCGGCCAACGTAAATCATTAGGCAAATACCTAAGATAAATCTGACATATCTATATATCATAATTGAACCTCCTTGTAGTTTGTCTGATAATACTACATTGATTCCTCATTTCCACTATAAGTTAAAAAATTTAAATCAAACTTAATTCTGCCTCCAAACATTGAAAAAAGCTCATTCCAGAAGAATGAGCTTGTCTGTATGAAAATAATTAGCCTATCCTCTTGATATCAAGTGACTAATGTATCAAACTACATTATGTTAGCTAGGAGTTGCCAACCTCTTAACTTTAACATAAAATTTTTTAGATAGATAATTGTGTAAAACCAAAAAACACAGGCCGCTAAGCCTGTGTAATGTAGAGAACATAGTGATCATTTCTCTCTCCCAAAATTATTATAAACGTTAATTCATTTTTTTCTACTAAAAATTGGATTAAGATGATTTAATGATGTTCTTAGTTAAAAAGCGCTTACAAGCTTGATCGATTTCCAAGTAGTATGGCTTAGTGTTCGAAAAGACTTTTTGATTAAAAATTACCATTAAATAATGTTTCATTATTCAACACATTAATTTAACGAATTTCAGCCAACAATTTTCAAAAAAGTTCAGTTACCCTCAACCTCATAAACTTTGTTATTCTATCTATCATCTAAATTTCCAATACCTAAGCCTGTAAAATACTCCAATTATTATAAAACTTGCTTACATCTATTTCTTTATTGTCTTTATAGTCGACCAATGATCCTTCTTTAGTACGGCCAAAATATAAGGCTGATACTCTTCTGTTTTGTTTGTATCTACTAATGTAAGATAAGAGTCACCACTAAATATGAAAACTTCAGGCAACTTTGCTTTAACACAAAATATATATGCATCATAATCGTTCTTTTCACTTTCATTAACAGTAAAAACACCAGAAAAGATAAATCTTTTGTCATGTGCATTTTGATCACTTTTTAGTAAAACTCTTCTACCATTAACAATTATTTCTTGCGATCTTCCATCTTCGCCACTATAAATTCGATCGATAATTCCGCTGATATTTTGCATTTTTCCTTTTGAAAACATTATGTTCCTTTCTTAACTAACGTGACTCAAAACTTTTAAATTTTGCCAATTCCATTTTGTTTTTTAAAATTTGCTGTTGGCATTTTACCGCTTCAGATGCTTGACCTTTGTTAATAAATTCTTTAACTTTAGGTTCTAATCCCGATATTTCCGCTAATAATTGTTCTTTTTCTTCCATATTTTCCTCCTAAGTTACCCTGGACCTTACAAAAAAGATACTCTGTAAAAATAAAAAGATAATTTTATCTACTGATTGCTTAAATCAAAATTATAAATGTGAGCCAAACCATCTTTTTCCAAACTAGCATAAAATTTATTAGATAAAAAATTGCACACAACTATTGGATCGGCTAATATTAATACTGATTAATACTTTGTATTGCCAGACTACAAAATATATTTTTAAAAATTTTGTCAATTATTTTTCTTATTAAAAGCTTTTTAAATCCACCATCCTATATGTTTTTGTATTCAAAATAGCTCACCCTAAAAGAAGAGTGAGCTATTTTGAATGATTGTATATATAGTGAATGATCGTTTTAAAAAACAAGAACTCAAATCTACAGACTCGAGTTCCTTTTTAAACTATTTTTCAACTTTACTTTGAAAAAAGCTGAAAAAACCTGTCCTCGATTTCTTCTTCTGAAAAACGCAAGTCTACTGCCCCAAACTTTAATAACATATGCCAAGCATGAATCAAATCATCCATTTGATGCTTAAAATAAGCATTTAATATTTGCTGCTCCATAATCAAATAAACTGTATTGAATGACTTGCTTGCCCACTTATTTTTAAATTGAGCAAATTGTATTTTATCTAATAAGAATTTATCTAACAAGTTTTGACTGCTTGCTACAAGCAAGAACCTGCAGACACTATTACAAAATTTGTCCAAAATTACTTGCGACTTATCAGATTGCACCTCCAAAAAAAGCTCACTGACTGATAATGACAGATCTGTATACAATGCAGCTTGACGTTCCCGTTCCGAGAAATTTGCCATGCTTATATATGACGGCAACATTGCATGCCGCGCAATAACACTCATTTCATTAACTTTCACAAAAATATCCTTCTTTAGTTAAAATATCTACGATCAGTTTGAATTTCCAACACATCTAAGTTATTCAAATACCAATCACGGATAAAGTCATAATTAAAAATTATGTCAAACCAAGACAAGTCTTCTTCTTTATCCTTAACATTGATAGCCCATTGAGATCGCCCATTACCAATCAACTGATTTTCATCACCGAAAGTAACCACCAAATCTGCTTTTAATTCCAAGATAGCTTCTCCGTTGCTTCCTGCTTTTAACATGTAACCAGCCTGAGAAGCCACAACAAACAATTTATCCAAAGCTCCGTTCGGAAGATCTGTTTTAATGATCGGGTAAACGGCAGAATTAGAAGGATCCAAAATATTAAAGTCTACATCAAATCCATAATCTTCCTTAAAGAAATCTCCTATCTTAATAAGTAATAAGATGAACTTTTTGATAGTTGAGTAAACAAATTTTTCTTGGTAATTAACAACCAAAAGAGATGTGATCGCCGCTGCATTAAATTTTAAAATATGCTTTGAAAAATTCAAATAAAACAGCTTTTCACCAGTTTGCTTTTCAACATAATAAGCTCCACCTTCATTAACAGGATCAATTTGGAAAATAAAATAGCCAGCAGTATTGATTCCTGGAAATTCATGATATAACTCCCGGTTGCGATCACTCGATTGCAAAATCAATTGATCACTACTATGTTGTTGCAATAACCTACTTAAAAAAATTAAATAAAAATCAGCTTGACTGTATTGTTGCGGAAAGACCAAAAATGCAGTGTTCAAACGAAAAGAAATCAATTTTGAAGCAGCATCTAATAATTCATGTGGATCATTAGTGCTGACCATTTGATCAAGTAACTTAGTAAAAGAAATACCGTGTTGCAATCCTTCTTTAAGTTGATCATTATAATTTTGTAAACGGGCTGAAGTGCTGATAACTGCTTTTTGTTTGACTCCTGTACTTGTTCCATCAGGTTGAAAGACAATCGTTTCGTTTTGGCTTTCTTTATTCATCAGCGCTCACCCGCCCTCTAGTAGCAATTAAATTTGCAATATAATCACGATATAAAACATTATTTTGCGCCTCAAAGTTCTCAAAACTGCCAAATTTTGCGATGATACTTTGCTTTTCATAACTCAATAAAGTATCTTCCTTTGACAATTCTAAGATGCGATTTTCATTTTGTCTAATCTGCTGGAAAGCATTATTTGAAGATTCATCAATCTCAGTTAGTTCCGTCAATTTATCGATCAACGCTTGTTTTTCTTCCTTTTGGCGATTAGCTTCCCATGGCATGACTTTTTCTTGGGAGATTTGCTTGATCTGAGAACGCAGCTCTGCTTTTTGATTATCTCGTTCTTCTTGAGAGTCGATCAACTCTTGTAATTTATCATTTTCTAATGAGATTTGTTCGATTTGATCGCTATTTAATCTTTTTTGCTGTGTTTCTAAAGCAAATGTCCGTGCTAATTTTTGATATTCTACCTCGTCAAAATCAAAAGAAACATTTAAAACATCAAGGGTCCCAAATAAGCGACGACCCCACCAGTTTCCAAAATAGAACTGATACTGTCCCTCGCCAATCTCTTCAAAATAAAAAAAGGGATACCTATTACGCAAAAATATAATTAATTTTTGACTTAAAAAGGCACTCAACTGATCATGTAGATCTTCAACTAATGACTCATTCCCCGGATCAGCCGATATGTGTCGAGCTTGTTGAACCTCACGAGCGTATTTTTCAGAATTGATCAATTGATAAACCAAACGATCATCTTGATCTTCAAGAGCTTCATGAAGCGTTTGAAGATAGCGGCTTTTATTGACTACGGCCTGAATAACCGCTGCAGTCGCCTCACCATGATCGGATAAAACAAATTCATTTGTGTTCGCCATGTTAATCTCCCCTAATAAAACGATGCATTTATAATTCATCATTAATCTAATGACTTTATTTTCCCATATAAATTCTTTAAGTTCAACTGTATTGAATCGTTGATATACCCGCGTTTTCTGAACGACAAGTTGAAATAAGCTAAATATTTATATAAAAAAACAAATCAGCCTTAATGTGATTCCTTGTTGGTCGCTTGATAATCCGCCAACTTATTTAATTAAATTTTTTCGTTTTATAATGTGAGCATCATAGCTATGGCCTGCAAAACTAAACAACGAAAAAAAATCAAAAATTCAAAACAAATTGTGTCGCTTTTCCGTTTCTGGAAGTATCGCTCAATTTATGTCTTAAAAACTTAATTATTTTTTCTATATCATTGATTTCTTTGGATTCAGGAGCATGTCTGATAGATTGCGCCCTTTCAAAATCATTTTTACCAGCCATTGGAAATTTTGAAGCGATCCTAACCTTTAACCCGACTGAGTTAGCTTTTTCCAATAAAAAAATTAAAAAATGATATCTCTCAAAAAGAGACACACTTGTAGGTACTCCTGTTGGTATTTGTGAACGCAATATGACCAATCCATTTAAAGTAGGCTGGTACAATTTTTGAAAAATCTCGTTATAATACATAAATGCATCAAGTCTTTTAAACTGTTGGTTTTGTTTCTTCCTATCATCAAGTAAATGATAATAAGAAAAACTGCTGCCATTACTCAAGAATAATAGCTTGTGTTTGCCAAAGTTAAGCCCTAACCAAGAATCTTCCTGCTTTTGGGGCTTTTCAAAAGGCCAGTTACTATAGATCCTTGCACGGTAAGATTTTCCTAACCGGTAAATAAACATAAAAGTGATCTTATTAAAACAATGATCCCATGGACAATCTATAGGAACCGTTCCTAAAATAGGCAGCATCAATAAATTGTTCAATAACAATGCTTCACCTGATTCCTTCGTAAACAAACAGCACAAGCCAAAATTAGCTATAAAATCAGCTGAAAATCCAAGTTGTTGCGGTTCTTCAGTACATGCCAAAGCTTTACAGTTAAAACGATATTGACACAGTGAACCAATTACTGTGTTCAGTGCTAAACGATTTAAATGATGGTTACTTCTATTAAAAAAACGCTGGGCAATTTCTCTGCTTTTTTTTAATATCACGGTATCTGCATTGGTATTCAATTGACATTTGTCTAACTCACGGATCACATTCCTACTAAGTTCCAAACATTTTTGGATCTGCTTGATCTGTTCTGCTTGCGGATAGATTTTTAAATCACAAAATTCCTTTGCTATTTCCATGTGCTTTTCACTCCTATTTTTTTCTAGCTACACATAAATACGCAAAAAAATTGTGATTTTGATTTTTAATTTGCAAAATAAAAAGCCGTTGCAAAACGACTTGTAGTAATTATTGTGCCAGCTTGTAAGCATACTTTCTTTGTGCATCTTTAACACCAGTTAAAACAAACGAAGCCGGATCATCATCATGTTTGATCAAAACATTATCTGCTATCTCTAAGGAAGAACGATAAATTTCTTCATATTCTTTCACGCTAACTTGCTTGCGTTGCAGCAACATTTCAGAAATTGCCTTATCAGCAGCCAATGCTTTAAATCCAGGTTGTAATTTTCCAGAGAAAAATTCTCCTTGAGCACCTGAACCGTAACTAAACAGGCCAATTCGTTGTCCAGCAACCAGATCCTCACTGTTTTGCAACAACGACAATAAACTTAAATAAAGTGAACCCGTATAAAGATTGCCAACGTTTCGACTATATTCACGTGAAGCCTCAAATTGTGCCTCAAGTTTAGCAGAAAGTTCTGGAGTAGCATTTTCTGTGGCTTTTCTAAGAGCTTTAAGTCCCAATTTTGTATATGGCAAATGAAAAACCAAAGCACTAAAATCCGCTAGCGACAAGTGCGTCCTACTTAAATAATCGTGATAAACTTTCTCAAAAAAATCCAAGTAAATCTGAGAAGAATATTTTCCCTGAACTAGGGCTTCAGAATGGCCTAAAGGTCGCCAAAAATCCATCGCATTTTGTGCTAAATATGACGTTTGCGGTTCAAATTCCAATATGGAAGGATCACCACTCAAAAGTAAAGCAACAGCTCCTCCACCTTGAGTCGATTCACCAGGAGTTTTAATACCATAGCGAGCTATATCAGCGCCGAATACAAGAACTTTTTTCTTAGGATTCAAAGCTAGGTATCCCCTAGCCATGGCAATACCAGCAGTTGCACCATAGCACGCCTGTTTTATTTCAAACGACCTGATGTTTTCTGGTAAATCTAAAAGCTCAGTAACATACATAGATGCGGCCTTAGAATTGTCAATTCCTGATTCCGTACCAAAAATCACTAAACCAATTTCACCTTTATCTTCAGGTGTTAAAATCTGTGCTGCGGCACTACAAGCTAAGGTCACTGGATCTTGAGAAGGTGGAATCACAGCCATTTTACTTTGACCCAACCCTACTAAATACTTACCAGGTTCTTCATTTCTGGCTTTTGCTAATTCTGCCATATCAACATACAAATGAGATGTAGCAAAACCAATCTTATCGATTCCTATTTTCATAAAAGATAACTCCTATTTCATAACATTTATTCTTATCCTCAACATTAGATAATATCACTAATTCATACTTAAAAATAAAAAACACTGATTTTTTAACTGACCTTAATATTATACCTTACTTTCAAAGAACTAGGAAAAATAATAATGCTTAGGCGAGGTTAAGTTATCTGGCGAATTTCAAAAGATGCAAACATTAAAATTCTTGTAGTATAATAAACATGATCAATTAGGAGGTGACTTGTTTGAAAACAATTAAAATGACGGTTTCTGGCCTGGTCCAGGGAGTTGGCTTTAGATACACCGCCAAAATGCTAGCTGACCGGTTGAAAGTAAGTGGGATCATTCGCAATTTAATGAACGGTGATGTCTATATCGAAGCTCAGGCAGAAAAGGAAATACTCGAAAAATTCATAGCGGGGATCAAAGATTCCCCTTCCCCTGCAGCACGTGTTGATCATGTTGAAGTTACTGAAATTCCTCAAAAAAACTATAATGGCTTTGCTGTAGTTTATTAACAACCTTCACCACCATAATAAAAAAGTATGGTGGTTTTTATATGGAAAACTTTTCTTATTTGTTTGATTTAATATAAAAAAAGCTTGGTGTTTATAGAATACATTTTTAGAATATGGTAAGATATCAATTGTGTAATTTACAATGCGAAAGGACTTAGAAATGAATAGAAAAAAAATAACCAAGCTTTTTCCCCTTTTTATGGTCCTAGTTATTTTTCTAAGCGGCTGTGTCCAAAGAACTAAAAGTGGGAAACCATATGGTTGGGTTTATGACAATTTGGCTGTCCCAACTCAGCATTTGTTAATGTGGCTCTCACAACAGCTAGGAAATAATCTAGGTTGGGCAATTATTTTGATCACATTTATTGTCAGGTTAATTTTAATGCCATTGATGATAAATCAATCTCGTAAGTCTACGATCCAGCAAGAAAAAATGGCTTCGATCCAGCCTTACATGACAGACATTCAGAAACGTTCTAAAGAAGCAAAGACTCAAGAAGAACAAATGGAAGCCAATCAAGAAATGATGGCCTTATACAAGGATAATAATATCTCCATGACTGGTGGAATCGGATGTTTACCACTTTTGATCCAGATGCCGATTTTTGCTGCTCTGTATGCTGCCATTCGGTATTCGCCCGAATTATCCAGTTCCTATTTCTTTGGGATCAATTTAGGGAACAGAAGTTTTGCTTTAACTGCTTTAACCTTTATTATTTATGCGGTACAAGGTTATATGTCCTTGATCGGGTTAGAACCTCAACAGAAAAAACAGATGCAATCCATGCTCATAATCAGCCCGATCATGACAGCAGGGATCACTTATATTTCTCCTGCCGGGCTCGGACTTTACTTTTTTGTCGGTGGTATCTTTGCTTGTTTACAGACATTGATCATCTTGTTTATGCGTCCACGGATCAAAAAACAGATCGCAGCGGATCTTAAAGATAATCCTATTAAAGCTCCTGCTAAAAAACCTAGACCTGTTGTTGAACAAGAAACTGTCCAAAAAGAAAAACAACAACAAGAAATGCATAATAAGAACCGTCAGCGTAACACCGGCAAACAACAACATCATAAATAATGATTTCAAAAAGCGCACTGTCGATGTGAAGTTCACAAAGACAGCACGCTTTTTTTATGATCAAAATTAGTCTAAATTCTTATTTTGCTCTTGTTTGTTAGTTTTATGAACATACAGGGGAATAGAAACTTTGAAAAGTGAACCTTGCCCCTCCGCACTTTCTACAGTTATCTTACCACGGTATCCTTCTAATAAACGTTGGGCGATAGACAAGCCCAAGCCATTTCCTCCTTGATCTCTACTGCGTGCTTTATCGACCCTATAAAAACGTCCAAAGATTTTTTTTACTTCTTCATCAGGAATACCAGCACCAAAATCTTGAACAACTAATTCTGCAAAACGATTTGTTTTGGACAAAGTAACGTAGATTTCTTTTCTTTCTTGAGAATACTTAACAGCGTTATCCATCAAAATAACCATGATTTGCTCTAAATGATTACGATACATTTTAACTTCAGTTTTTTCTTTCAGTTCATTATCTAAACTGAAATGAAAATCAGGGTGGATCATTTCAAAGTTTGAGAAGACCTGTAATGCTACTTCCCGAATATCACTAGTTTCGTTGCCAAACTGAACATTGACTTGTCCCGCACGTGACAAATCCAACATTTCCTGAACTAAGCTTTCCATACGTGTAATTTCCTGCAAAGAAGCATCAATAGATTCAGTTAAAACTTCTGGGTCATCTTTCCCCCAACGATTTAACAAATCCATATGCCCCTTGATAACAGCAACTGGTGTTCTTAATTCATGAGAAACATCCTCAACAAATTGTAATTGTTGTTCAATATAGCCTTGCATTTGATCTAACATATCATTAAATAATTCACTTAATTCTGATAATTCATCCCGTTGCTTTAGTTGGGGCACCCTAACAGTTGCAATTGCTCGTCCTTCGTTTCCTGTGCTAAGCTTGCGCATTGCCTCGTTTAAAGATTCAATAGGTTTTAATAACCAAGAAGATAGGCCCAAACTAAGCAGAGCAATTGCTAACCCAGCAGTAATACCGAATACAATAAAAATTAGGATAAACTTGCTTCTGGCTTGATCATAATCTTTAAGAGTATTTGTGACCTGCGCATATCCGATCACCTGGTTGGTTGAATTCGATCTAACCGCTCGACTAGTAACGAAAATATGATGTGAACCATCACGGATCACAGCATCTTTATTTGAACCGGCCTTTTTGAAATGATATGGAACATTACGTGAAGCAAAAATCAAATCTCCAGATAAGTCATATACACTAACAGCTAAATTCTTACGTGCCAACGAGGTAAACGCCGCGTCCGTATAAGGAGCAGGAGTATTTTGCCCTTTTTCTTCGGTAGGAGCCACATCATAACTTAAGACCTGTTTAACATGCTTAGCGTCTAATTCAGAATCCTGGTTTTCCAACCGTTCGGAAGCAGTAGACAAAGCATTGTAAGAATAAGTTTTTTCTTGTCGTAACAAAATACTTGAAAAGCTTTGAAATAACAAAACAGCAAAAATAGCAAAAATTATTAAAACTCCAAGTCCCATTCCGACCGACCATTTAACTTTTAATGAAACGAAACGTTTGTCGTTTTTAACACCCTGTTCGCCATCTTTGCCAGTTACAATTTGCTCGTCCATTACGATCGCATAACGTAACCAGTTCCACGCACCGTTTGAATGTAACTATCTTCACCTGGTCGATCTATTTTATTGCGCAGATACCTGATATATACATCAACGACATTAGTTTCGATCTGAGATTCATAACCCCAGACCTTTTTTAACAAAACATCGCGAGCCAAAACAACATTTACATTTTCCATCAAGGCCAACAAGAGCTCATATTCACGCTTAGTCAACTCAATGATCTCATCACCACGACGAACAACACGATTTTCTTTTTCGATCGTTAAATCGCGATAACTGACTGTTGTCTGTTTGGAAGAGTTTTGTTCACTTTCTAAGTCAATTCGACGTAATAGTGCTCTTAAACGAGCCAATAATTCTTCAATTGCAAACGGTTTGACGATATAGTCATCTGCTCCATGATCTAATCCCGAAACTCGGTCGATCACTGAATCACGAGCGGTCATCATAATTATCGGCGTATTTTTAACTTGGCGCACTCGACGGCACACTTCCAAGCCGTTTAACTCTGGAAGCATTAAATCTAATAAGATAGCATCCCAGTTTTCTTGTAATGCAGAATCAAGTCCTTCACGCCCATTTTTACAAACTTTAGTTGTATAACCTTCATGTTGTAATTCTAAATCTACAAAGCGTGCAAGATTTTTTTCATCTTCCACAATTAAAATATTACTCATTAAGTCGCACTCTCCTAATCTGGTACTCCAGACTTTATTTTTAAAACTCCAATTGTCTACAAATGCAATTTTAACATTTTATTCCTTAGAATTACATATCTAACAAAGAAGTTCATCATAAATGCCGGTATTCTTTATAAAAACAACGTTCATAAAAAAAACTAGACGCAAAACCATCGTCTAGCTTTCTTTTTCAATTTTAATTATTCTTCGTGATACCACTCATAATGGAAGATTCCATCCTTGTCATTACGCTCATAGGTGTGTGCACCAAAGTAATCACGTTGAGCCTGAATGATATTAGCTGGCAATACTTCTGCACGATATTGATCATAATATGTGATCGCACTTGTAAAACCAGGTGAAGCGACTCCGGCTTGAACGGCAAGTGAAGTAACGTCACGAACAGCACCCTGATATTTTTCTGCAATATCTTTGAAGTATGGATCAAGCATCAGATTCTTCAGATCAGGTTGATTTTCAAAAGCGTCAGTTATTTTTTGTAAGAACTGAGCACGAATAATGCATCCCTCACGCCAAATCTTAGCCATGTCGCCATATTTTAAGTTCCAATCGTAATTTTCAGAAGCAACACGTAATTGTTCAAATCCCTGCGCATAACTCATAATCTTACTGAAGTACAAAGCCTGACGAATTTTTTCAATATAATCCTTCTTATCTACCTTTGCAGCATCAAATGAGGGACCATGCAAAACTTTGCTTGCAGCAACACGTTCATCCTTCAAAGCAGAAATATAACGAGCATAAACTGATTCAGTGATCAATGACTGAGGAACACCGAGTTCGAGTGCACTCTGAGAACTCCACTTCCCAGTTCCTTTGTTGCCTGCCCGATCTAAAATTTTGTCGACGATTGGTTCACCAGAACCTAAGTCATCCTTACGAGTAAGAATATCTGCAGTGATATCTATCAAATAACTGCTCAATTCTCCCTGTTTCCATTCATTAAAAGTATCAGCAATTTCTTCAGTACTCATTTGCAAAACGTTACGCATTAAATTATAACTTTCTGCGATCAATTCCATATCGCCATACTCAATACCGTTATGAACCATCTTGACATAATGTCCAGCACCATTAGGACCAACGTACGTCACACAAGGTTGGCCATCTTTGGCCTTAGCAGCGATCTGTTCAAGGATCGGGCTAACGAGGTCATATGCTTCCTTTTGACCACCAGGCATTAAAGAAGGGCCTTCTAAAGCACCTTTTTCACCACCAGAAACTCCCATGCCAATGAAATTAATACCAGAATCCTCTAATTCCTTGTTACGTCTGATTGTATTTTCAAAGAATGTGTTGCCACCATCGATCAAAACATCGCCCTTTTCTAAATAGGGTAATAATTTCTTGATTGTTTCATCCGTCGGTTGTCCGGCTTTTACCATTAAAATGATTCGACGAGGAGTCTGTAACGAAGAAGCAAAATCCTTGAGTGAATATGATGGCACTAAATTTTTATCTGGATGATCTGCAGCGGTTTTTTCAGTTTTAGAAGCAGTTCGGTTAAAAATTGCAACCGAATACCCCCTGCTTTCTATATTTAAAGCCAAGTTTTTACCCATGACGGCCATACCGATTACACCAATTTGTGGTTTATCCATCATTTTAGCCTCCTAAATAGTCTTAAATTTATGTTCCCTTCAAATGATAGCAAAAATGAAAAATTAAATAAAGTATACATGGTCAATATCAAAAATTTTTTTAATTTAACAAATAACTTACACTTCTCAAAAAGAAAACGACCCATTATTCTATGGGTCGTAGTGCATTATGATGCTTTAGCATCCTTTTTTTCGATCCTGGGTTTCTCTTTTCCAAGTACCGTGTTTTTTGTAATAGAAACTTTTTTAATATCCTTATGACTTGGGATATCAAACATTACATCACGCATAGTTGCCTCAATGATCGAACGTAAGCCACGAGCCCCAGTGTTTCTTTCAATCGCGAGATGCGAAATCTCTTTAAGAGCTGCAGGTGCAAAGCTTAATTCAACATTATCAAGTTCTAGTAATTTTTGATACTGTTTCACTAAGGCATTTTTCGGTTCAGTCAAAATACGTACAAGATCATCTTGATCCAGTTTTTCTAAAGCAGTCAAAATAGGCAGACGTCCGATAAACTCTGGGATTAAACCAAATTTTAGCAGATCTTCTGGGATAATTTGCTGCATCAAACTTTTGCTTTCATCGAAAAGTTGCTTAGAATCTGCACCAAAGCCAATAGTCTTGTCTCCTAAACGATTCTTGACCATCGTTTCAATACCATCAAAGGCACCACCAACGATAAACAAAATGTTGGTTGTATCAATTTGTATCAACTCTTGCTGTGGGTGCTTTCTCCCCCCCTGAGGCGGTACACTTGCGACAGTTCCTTCTAAGATTTTCAATAAAGCCTGCTGTACACCTTCACCCGAAACGTCGCGTGTAATCGAAACATTTTCACTTTTCTTAGCGATCTTATCAATTTCGTCAATATACACGATCCCATGCTCCGCACGATCAACATCGTAATCAGCGTTTTGCAATAATTTCAGTAAAATGTTTTCAACGTCTTCACCAACATAACCCGCTTCAGTTAATGTTGTTGCATCCGCAATTGCAAAGGGAACGTTCAGGATCTTAGCTAAATTTTGTGCTAAAAATGTTTTACCAGAACCAGTTGGCCCGACTAAACAAATATTACTTTTTTGTAATTCAGTTTCGTCATCAGCAGCGTTCAATGACGCACTGACACGCTTATAATGATTGTACACAGCAACAGCTAAAGTTCGCTTAGCTTCTGTTTGTCCGATCACATAATCATCTAACATTTGCACGATTTGTTGCGGTGTTGGAACTTCACCTAAATCATTTTTTACGTCAGATTTAGCTTCTTCATTAATAATAGATTCCGCCAATGCTACACATTCATTACATATATAGACACCTGGGCCTGAAATCATACTCTTAACTTGATTTTCTGATTTTCCACAAAAAGAACAAGTTACTGGTCCATTACCATCCATGTTTTCATACATTAAATATCACCCTTGTTTACTAGTTACGCCCATTCTATCAAATCTGAGTTAAAAAGGCGAATAGTTGGCCTATAGCCAAAATTCATACGACTATAACCAAAAAATCACGGTTGTCCAACATGGATCACCGTGATTTTTTGGTTACTAAACGAAAAATTATTTTTCGTCTTTTTCAGCGTCTTTTTTGTCATCAGGCTTACGAGTTTGCTTTGCAGAATCAGCAATTTCGTCAACAACTTTTCTGATAGCAATGTCATGTTGTAACATATCGTCAGAAAGTGCGGAGCGAACAGCCTTTTCATCTAAACCATACTGATCAGCCAATTCTTTAATTTCTTTAGCAACTTCTTCGTCACTAGCTTTAACGTCTTCTGCTTTAACGATAGCTTCTAAGACGAGATTAGTCTTAACACGTTTTTCGGCGCCTTCTTCAAAACGCTTATGCAGATCATCTTCAGAAGAACCTGTTAGTTGATAATACATGTCAGCAGTAATGCCTTGTTGTTGCATGCTTGACATAAACTGATCCATTTGACGATGAACATCTTCTTCGATCATCGCATCTGGAATTTCACCGATTTTAGCGTTGTCAACTGCATAGCCAATTGCTTCGTCTTCGATAGCACTCTTAGCTTCAGAAACCTTTTTGGACTTCAAATCTTCCTTGATCTTAGCTTTTAATTCTTCTAAAGTATCGACGTCTTCATCAACATCTTTAGCAAATTCGTCGTCAAGTTCAGGAAGTTCTTTTTCTTTAACTTCATGAATCTTTGTAGCAAAGACCGCTTCTTTACCAGCAAGATCAGTTGCTTGGTAATCTTTTGGAAATGTAACTTTAGCAGTTACATCGTCACCTGATTTATGACCAACAAGTTGGTCTTCAAAACCAGGGATGAATTGGCCTGAACCAAGTTCTAATGATTGGTTGTCAGCCTTGCCACCATCAAAAGGAACACCATCAACGGAACCTTCATAGTCGATAACAACTGTGTCGCCATCAGCGGCTGGTTCATCTTCCTTCAAGACAAGTTCAGCTTGTTGTTGGCGTTTGTCTTCCAAAGCCTTTTCAACATCAGCTTTTAAGACACGTGTTGGATGAGGAGCAACTTCAAGATCTTTGTATTGACCTAATTCTACTTCTGGTTCAACAGTCACTTTAGCACTTAAAACCCAAGCAGAATCTTTCTCCATTGATTCAACATTAATTTCAGGCTGATCAACTGGCTTAATATCACTTTCTTGAACAGCTTTTGAATATTCTTCAGGCAAGATTGCATTCAATGCATCTTGATATAATGATTCTTCACCATACATTTTATTGAAAATCTGGCGAGGAACCTTTCCCTTACGGAACCCTGGCACATTCAAAGATTTTTTAACACGATTAAAGGCAGTATCTAAACCTTCCTTAATTTTTTCAGGCTGGATATCAAAGGTAAGTTTACCATTGTTTGTGCCTTCTTCTTTTTCCCATTTTGCAGACATTATTTTCCCTCCGAGCAAATAAGTTTGTACAATATGTTAATTGCATACTAAATTAGTGTAACCTACAAAAGCCGAAATGTAAATGTTTCAACGCAAAAAGTAATAATATTAACCACATTTAAAAACAAAAAAAGAGTTCGAGCAATGCCCGAACCCCTTAAAACTGTTTTAGTCGTCAATTTCAGAAACAACACCGGCACCAACAGTATGGCCACCTTCACGAACAGTGAATTTAAGACCTTTTTCAATAGCAACTGGTGAAATCAATTCAACAGTAAATGTTACGTTATCACCAGGCATAACCATCTCAACACCTTCTGGCAATTCAATCACACCAGTAACATCTGTCGTATGGAAGTAGAATTGTGGACGGTAATTTGAGAAGAATGGTGTATGACGTCCGCCTTCTTCTTTAGATAAGACGTAAACTTCACCCTTGAACTTCTTGTGTGTTTGGATCGAACCTGGTTGTGCCAAAACTTGGCCACGGATAACTTGGTCACGGTCAACACCACGTAGCAAAGCACCGATATTGTCGCCAGCTTCACCAACATCAAGTGTCTTACGGAACATTTCAACACCAGTGATAGTTGTCTTGATAACGTCGTCTCTTAAACCAACGATTTCAACTTCATCACCAATTTTAGCTTGGCCACGATCGATACGGCCAGAAGCAACAGTACCACGACCAGTAATCGTAAATACGTCTTCAATAGGCATCAAGAATGGTTTGTCAATTGGACGATCTGGAGTTGGAATATATTCATCAACGATGTCAAGTAATTCTTGAACATGTTTTTGTTCTTCTGGGTCGCCTTGTAATGCTTTAAGAGCTGAACCACGAACAACAGGAATATCGTCACCAGGGAAGTCATATTCGCTCAAAAGATCGCGAACTTCCATTTCAACCAAGTCAAGTAATTCGTCATCGTCAACAAGGTCTGTCTTGTTCAAGAAGACAACGATGTATTCAACACCAACCTGACGAGCAAGCAAGATATGTTCACGTGTCTGTGGCATTGGGCCATCAGTAGCGGCAACTACCAAGATAGCACCGTCCATCTGAGCGGCACCAGTGATCATGTTCTTAACATAATCGGCATGTCCTGGGGCATCAATATGAGCGTAATGACGTTTTTCAGTTTCATATTCAATATGTGAAGTATTGATTGTGATTCCACGTTCTTGCTCTTCTGGAGCAGCATCGATAGATGCATAATCCTGGAATTCTGCCACACCTTTGTCAGATTCAGATAAAACTTTAGTAATAGCAGCTGTTAAAGTTGATTTACCATGGTCAACGTGTCCGATAGTACCAATGTTAACATGCGGCTTTGTTCTTTCGTAATGTTCTTTTGCCATTAATACGAACCTCCTGTGATTTTACAAAGAAAACCCGCAATAATTTGCCGATAATCCTTTGATTTTAATTATACTACTTCTTCCCTCTAATTCCAAGCATCAAGAGACACTTGCAACCGAAGATATTGAAGAATCCTTGAATTATTATATAGATACAATATCTATTTGTAAACACTAAAAATCGAAAATATTCAAGATTTTTTATCTTTTTTAAATTATTTTGAGCTTGGACCCCATTCGGCAATACTTTTTTCTAACTTTGTCGCGATCTGTGCATAACTTTCGGTAGCTTTTAAAAACTGCTGCTCGTTTAATAAAACGTGATACCAAAGGTCCTGCTTTTGTTCTACTTCTAAAAAATTAGGATAGAGTATCATTAGTTTTAAAGTTATCTCATCTAAAATCTGCTGTGAAAGATTTGTTGGACGCGAAGTATCGCCTAATATCAGCGCAGCATAACTTTGAAAAGCTTCAGTTTGCTCAAGACCCTTAAGCTGTTGTGGAATAAGCCTCATCTTACCGTTCAAAAAAGACTGAAAGTCAAATTCCTCCCGAACGTTTAGTAAACGTAAATCATTTAAAAACGATGTCCGCACTATTGGATGGACATTTTTATCTACTAGTACATCTTTAACTACCACAACAAAATCTTGATACGATAATGCAGCTGCCTTTTTTGCCACAGTCCGCTGTTTAAGCGGCTCCAAAGCTCCCAAATAATGCAGTTGCTTTTTTAACTGCGCAATATCAACTATTCCTTGTTGCTCAAAAAGTTCAAATTCGAAAGATAGTGTCGAATAGAATAACTGACTTTCACTAGCAGTCAAATAAGGCTTTAAGCTTTCAAGTAATTGGTAGACCTTAAGACTTTTTCCAGCAAAAACTGCCACGTGAATATAAAAAACCAGTCGTTCGTCTTCAGCTAAATAACTATTTATATATTCTTGTGCAAATTCCAATGCAACTGAATAATCTTTCAAACCTGCTAAAGCTTGAACTAAGAAAAAATTCCCACGCGCAGACTTTTTAGTCAAGTACAGTTTGGAAAAAAGATCTACTGCAAGTTGGTAATTTTTTTCATGCAGCGCTGTCTCGGCTTGAATTTGCAGTTTTTTTCTGTCATCCTTCATTAATTTCTGTCACCCAAACATTCGTTTACTTGGAAGCTTGCTTTTTCTTTTTATAATGACGGTGTTGATTAACCTCCATGATGATTGGCAATATCACTGGATGGCGATGCGTTTGTTCATAAAGATAGTGGTTTAAGTTTTCCCTGATATCTTGTTTCAGGTGGCTCCAATCAAATTCTTTATTATCTAAATTATTTTGGACTACCTTTTTAACAATCTCGCCACTTTCAGTCATTAAGTCTTTACTTGCTTTAACAAAGACAAAGCCGCGAGAAGTGATTTTAGGCGTATCAATGATCCGATGCTTTTTACGGTCGATCGTGACCACAGCTATAAAGATCCCATCGTCAGAAAGAACCTTTCGATCACGCAGCACAATATTGCCAATATCGCCAACTCCACTGCCGTCGATCATTGTATTACCAGCTTCAATAGACGATGCCATGATCATTTTACCCTTGTCATATTCCAAAAGATCACCGTTTTTTAGCAGAAATATATTCTGTGGCTTGATACCGACTTGCTCGGCAGATTCAGCATGTGCAACCAACAAGCGATATTCACCTTGAATTGGTACAACATATTTAGGCTTGAGTAAGTTGATCAACAACTGTAGATCACGCTTACTTGCATGGCCAGAGGAATTATATTCATCTGAAATAGCCTTTACTTCTGCGCCAGAACGATAAATCATATCACGAGTTTTAGCGACTTTTGTATCCATTGCATGTGATGGCGTTGTCGTGATAAACGCTAAGTCGCCATCAGACAGATTGATGCCCTTATATTTACCAGTTGCCATCCGATACAAGGATTTCAATGGTTCTCCAGCACGACCAGCCTCCAATATGACTAATTGCTCAGGAGCATACTTACTCATATCAGCAGGTTTGATCAATAGATCCTTTTTGGGTAATTGGAGCTTCTTCATCTTCAAGGCAGTATTAATTACTTTCTCGGCATCAAATCCTGTTAGCGTGACCTTACGTTCATTAGCAGCGGCAGCATCCAAAACCTGTTGCACACGCATTAAATTAGATGCGACACAAGCCACAACTACGCGCCCCTTGTGATATTCGAACGTTTCACTGATCAAATCAGCAATAACATGTTCATCAACAGGTTCAGATGGATTTTCCGCATTGGCTGAATCACTTAATAAAGCAATGACTCCTTCTTTACCGATTTCAGCTAACCTGCCAAAATCAGTCCGATAACTGTCAGTAGCTGTTTGATCGAACTTAAAATCACCTGTATAAACTATATTTCCTTTATTTGTTTTAATAACTATTCCCAAAGACTCGGGAACTGAATGAGTGGTACTAAAGAATGAAACCGTTGCGTTCTCAAAATCGATTTCAGTATCAGCATTTATTACGTGAAAATCATTAAATTTCTTTGAACTATCCTCATTTTCACATACGATCTTAGCCAATGCGATCGTAAATTCTGAGCCAAAAACAGGAACATTAAATTCACTCAGAAAGTACGGCAAAGCACCAATTGCATCTGCATGACCGTGGCTCAAAAAAACACCCACGATTTTCTCTGAATTCTCGCGCAAGTAATCGAAATCGGGGATCACGGTATCGATCCCAAGCAATTCATTTTCGGGATATTTTAAACCACAATCCAAAATAAAGATTTCATCTTTAATTTCAACGATATACATATTCTTTCCGTTTTCTCTGACACCACCTAGTGCAGAGATCTTTATTTCACTCATTTTTTCACCTCACTTAATTATTCTTGACTTAAAACTTTTTCTAAAAAATCTTGTTGTTCATCATCCAATGGTAAAATCGGCAATCTTGGATCACCTACCAAAATATTTCGCTCGTTCAAGGCAGCTTTCACGGGTGCAGGTGAAGGCAGGCGGAAAAGAGCCGCGACCTTTGGAATTAAAATTCGCATATTCTGGCCTGCTTCACTAACGTTTCCACAGTCGACATCCCGATACATTTGAGCCATTTCATTACCAAATATATGACTCGCTACTGAAATAATACCTGCCCCACCGAGAACCTTGACTGTTAGAGCATCCTCATCTTCACCAGAATAAACCAAAAAACCCTCTGGTGCATTTTGGATCAATACGGCCAGGTCAGCTGCTCCCGTACAATTTTTGACACCGATTATATTGGGATGTTCAGCTAGTTTCAGAACTGTGTCCACACTCATTTTAACACCTGTTCTCCCTGGAATATTATAAATCACGATCGGGATCTTACTTGCATCAGCGACCATGGTAAAATGTGCGATCATTCCAGCCTGATCAGGCTTATTATAATAAGGCACGACTACCAAAAGAGCAGACAAGTCTGAATAATTCGATATTTTTTGGACATCAGCTACCGTTGCGGAAGTACTATTACTGCCAACACCGGCAATGATAGGAACTCTATCGTTAACGATCTTTATAGTTTGTTGAATCATTTCTTCTTTTTCAGCCACGCTCAGATTTGGCCCTTCTCCGGTCGTACCATTGATCAAAACGCCCTGTGTACCATTTTTCAACAAATATTCAAGCAGAGATTTTAAACGTGTAGTGTCAAGTTCATCGTTTTCATTGTAGGGGGTGACCATAGCGGTAATAATTTGAGCAAGTTTTAAATTTTTCATTATATCTTCCTCTCAATTATGCGGGATCTGCAAAAGATTCATCCGGTCTAACGACTCTGCAATTTGAACAGAGTTCCAAGCAGCACCCTTCAATAAATTATCTGCAACACAATACAGATGAAAGGCGTTCTTTTGCTCACCATCGGCCCGGACCCTGCCGACAAATGTCTCCTTTTGGCCTGCTGCTTGAACTGCCTGTGGAAAAATCTGCCTTGTTGGATCATCGCGTAAAATAACTCCAGGTGCTTCAGACAACAGTTGCTGCAACTTAGCAACTGTTGCTCCATCCTGTTTCAATTCAAACCAAACTGATTCTGAGTGCGAAATAGCAACTGGGACCCTAACACAAGTAGCTGTGACCTGAATATCCTCATCATCCATGATTTTTTTGGTTTCATGGATCATTTTCCATTCTTCATGGGTATATCCACCATCTTCAAAAACATCGATTTGAGCTAAAGGATTAAACGCAATTTGAAAATGTTTGTCTGCCCCTGCGACAGGTAAGATCTCAGCCTTGGGCTCCTCACCATTTAAAACTGCCTTGGTTTGCGTGTACAGTTCTTGGATAGCCCGATTACCCGCGCCAGAAACAGCCTGCATAGTCGTAACAATAACTTTTTTTAGCCCAAATTCTTGGCGAAGCGGCTCCAATGCCATGACCATCTGGATCGTTGAACAGTTAGGATTAGCGATCAATCCCTGGTGCTTGGTCAAAGCTTGTTCATTAACTTCAGGAACAACTAAGGGAACGGAAGGGTCCATCCTAAAAGCGCTCGTGTTATCAATTACTACCGCACCTCTTTTAACAGCTTCGGGTGCCAGTTTTTTAGAAACACTGCCTCCTGCCGAAAAAAAAGCTAAATCCACGTCCTCAAACGAAGCCGGAACTGCTTCTTGAACTTGCAAATTTTTACCAGCAAATTTAAGCACTTTCCCAGCAGATCTCTGAGAGGCTAACAATTTAACATCCGCTATTGGTAAACTAGATTGTTCTAGCATTTTTATGATCCTTGTTCCAACAGCACCAGTCGCTCCAACAATAGCAATATTATATCCAGTCACAAGTTATCCCCTCTTTGTCTTATTTAAGCTCCTATTATAGCATACTTATAGGCATTCTTTGTACTAAAAGGGCAAAATCACAACTACAAACGATTTCTTCGAAAAAACTGCGTAGTTTCCTATCACTTATCTTTTTGTTTGATTACAAATTGCGGAGCTTTTTTATGTTGAGTATGCTGGAAGGACTGCTTGTTTTTATTCCTGACATCTCGCCGACTGCTAGGTTGCGAAGAATCGGAAGCTACGGCTTTATTTTCAATAATAGCCCTGTGAGAGGCTTTGATCCTGTCATGCATATCAACTTCAGTGATTTTAACTTCCATTTTTTCTCCCACAGAGACAACATCTGAAACTTTATCAACATGTTGTTTTGCTAGTTGTGAAATATGAACCAAGGCCTGCTTATTATGGAATAGTTCCACGATTGCTCCAAATTTTTCAATACGTATAACTGTCGCTTCGTAAATCTCACCGACCTTAACTTTCTTAGTTAATATCCGAATAATGTCTTCAGTGCGGTCGATCTTGTTTTGTTCGCTTGACATAATGCGAACAGTACCATCTTCATCAATATCAATTTTGACTCCAGTTTCATCAATGATCTTATTGATCGTTTCGCCGCCTTTACCGATAACTACCTTGATCTGATCTTGATCGATCTGCATGGTTTCAACCTTAGGGGCATACAAAGAAAGGTGTTTTCTTGGTGCAGGGATCGTTGTTTCTATCACATCTAATATCTCTAAGCGTGCTTTTTTAGCTTGTTGTAATGCTTGACTTAAAATATTCCGATTTACACCATCGACCTTGATATCCATTTGTAAAGCAGTTATTCCCTGTTTAGTACCAGCAACTTTAAAGTCCATATCTCCTAAGTGATCTTCTATCCCTTGAATATCTGTCAAAATGGTATAGTCTTGTTCGTCTTTGATCAGACCCATTGCGATCCCGGCAACCGGTGCTTTGATAGGTACACCTGCAGCCATTAACGCCAGAGTGCCCGCACAAATACTAGCCTGTGAGGAAGAGCCATTCGATTCCAAAACATCGGCCACCAAGCGGATCGTATATGGAAAATCAGCTGTCGCAGGTATAACCGGCTTCAACGCCCGTTCTCCTAAAGCACCATGACCGATTTCCCTACGGCCGGGTGCTCTCATTCTACCCGTTTCACCTACTGAAAATTGGGGAAAATTATACTGATGAATGAAGTTCTTGATTTTTTCTTCTTCTAAATCATCGATCGTTTGTCCCTCAGACATCGGAGCTAAGGTTAACGTCGATAAAACTTGAGTTTGCCCTCGCGTGAACAACCCCGAACCGTGAACTCGCGGAATATAATCAATTTGAGCAGTAAGTGGGCGGATTTCATCGCATGCTCGATGGTCTGGACGAACTTTATCTACTGTGATCAATTTTCTGACGATTTTCTTTTCAAGATCGTCTAAAATATCACTGACTTCTGCTAAATCAGCACCATTTTTTAGGAGTTCATCTTCTCCAGCAACATCGTAGTGCTCTAAGATCATATTTTTAACAGCTGCAATATTTTGATCGCGTTCTTGTTTATCATTCGTCAAAATTGCTTCTTTCAACGCATCTGTCGCTTGATCAGCTAATTCACTTTCCAGTTGCTTATCCGGTTTTTCGACAACGAAACTCCGTTTAGTCTGCCCTATTTCAGTAATAATTTGTTGTTGAAAAGCACAAAGTTTTTTAATTTCTTGTTCGCCAAATTCTAAAGCATCTAAAACATCGCTTTCCTCAACTTGATCACAGCCAGCTTCAACCATGTTAATACTAGCTGCAGTTCCGGCAACAGTAATATCTAAGTCAGAAGCCCCCTGCTGTTCTTTTGTCGGTGCAATAACAAAATGATCGGCAACGCGCCCAACTTCAACAGCTGCTACTGGCCCACCAAAGGGTATATCTGAAATACCCAAACAAAGCGAACTACCTATCATTGCAGCCAAAGCAGGAGAACAGTCGGGCTCTGCACTTAAAACTAAATTGGTTACTTGAACTTCATCTTTAAATCCTTCTGGAAACAGCGGTCTAAGTGGTCGATCGATCATCCGCGCTATTAAAGTTGCGCCGTCACTAGGTTTACCTTCACGTTTAATAAAACCGCCAGGGATCTTGCCTGCTGCGTATTTCTTTTCCTCATAATTAATAGTTAACGGAAAAAAATCCGCATCAATAGCAGCCGGTTTACTAACTACCGTCGACAATACTGTTGTGTCGCCAAAACGAACGAGAACTGCTCCATCGGCTTGCTTAGCAACTTCGCCATTTTCAATTGTTAAATCGTGTCCTGCTAGCTTGATCGTGTATGTACTTTTCACCATACTTGAGTTCCTCCCAAATTTAAGTCAGTAAATTATAAAAATTATACTTACAGTATACATTTTTGGAAACGCTTTTGCAGTCTATGTTGCCGATTTATTTTTTTATGCTAAAAATTTTTGAACAAAAAAAGAGCGAAAACCAAAAAACGATTTTCGACCCTTTGAGAATATATTAACGACGTAAACCAAGACTCTTGATCAAGTCACGGTAACGATGAATATCTTCATTGCGCAAATAAGCTAACAAGTTACGGCGATGACCAATTTTCTTAAGCAAACCACGTTGTGATGCATAGTCCTTCTTGTGTTGACTGATATGTTCATTCAGTTCATTGATATCAGCTGTTAACACTGCGATTTGAACCTCAGCAGAACCTGTATCGCCTTCATGACGAGCATATTTCTGCATAATTTCATTTTTCTTGTCTTTTGAAATTGCCATTGTGATCTCCCACCTTTCACTTTTTTATCCCCTAAACCGTGTCAACCGGCGGTGAGCACCGTGAAAACTCAGTCCAAGGCAAGTGCTTTGAATAGCACTGTTATTAACTTACTAAAAAAACCGTTTATTTGCAAGTCATTTTCTAAAAAAATACGTTATTTTTGTATGTTTAAATAATAATTTACCACGAATTTTCTTGAAAAATTCAAAGACTGTCAAGGTTTTTTACTTGATATTGACGATTTTTATTGCAAAGTCTTTATTGCCCTTGTATAATTATTGATGTTAAATTTAAATGATTACCTAATGGAATCACAACAAGTGAGGTGACTTCGATGCCAATTATTAAATCCGCAATGGAACGTGTTAAAACAAACGAAAAAGCTAGTGTTCGTAATTCTGCTCAATTAAGCCAAATGCGTAGTGCAGTTAAAAAGTTTGAAACTGCCAAGACAGCAGGGGCTGATAATGTTGAAGAATTATTCAACCAAGCAGTTTCTGCAGTTGATAAGGCTTATTCAAAAGGCTTGATCAAAGCTAATAAAGCTGCCCGTGATAAATCAAGAATGGCTGCTCGTTTAGCTAAATAAAACTGTAAAAAACGTTACTCAAAGTTGAGTAACGTTTTTTATATGCTTTGATCAGCCGTCATGCCACACTGCGATGTTGACTAAAGTTCAACAAAAAAAGTTGAAATAATAATTCTGGGTCGATCGAAGAAGACTTCATTTTTTCTTCAACATGCACTAGTCCTATATAAGCATCCTGCAGGTCTTTTCGCTTGAATTGGCGATTTTTGCGCAAAGCCAACTTAACTCGATATGGGTGTGCCTTTAACTCTTTGGCAACACTACCTTGATCATAGCCGTGCTCACGCAAAATCATTGCTTGCAGCATCAATCTAAATTGTCCTTCTAAAATCGCATTGATCTTCAAAGGCTCTTCTTTTTGCAATAGCAGATCCCGATACATTGACAACGCATCCTTGACATTGCGTTTCAAGACCAAATCTACCAAGTCAAAAACATTTTGCTCAAATGACCGCGCAACCAACCCGTCAACGTCACTCCAAGAAATTATTTTACTTTCTTGTGCTGCTAACAACAATTTTGGCAGCTCATTCATTATAGAAGTCAATTCTGCCCCAGTTCTCTCTAACAACAGGTCAAGTGCGTCTGAGTTCAGTTGATAACCCTTTTTTTGTAAAACAGAACTGACAAAACTCCTGACCTCTCTTTCTTTTAAAGGCTGACAATCAACAAATTCAGCAACTTTCCGTAATTGCTTGGTCAATTTTTTACGTTCGTCTAATTTTGGATAAGGGACAGTAAAAACCAAAATGGTTGCTGTTTCAGGATTTTTCAAATATTTAAGCAATCCATTAAGGTCATGATCAAGTGAATTCTTTTGTCGCATACCAGTTAAAAAATATGGTCGATCAATGATCACCAACCGATATTCACCAAAAAAAGGCAAGGACATGGCATCGTTTAAAGCCACTGATAAATTAACGACTTCCATATCATAGCGTCCTATATTAAATTCTTGTTGATCAGCAGGAATCAAACTCAATAAGAAGTTTTTGAACTTGTCTTGTAAATAGTTTTCAGTTCCTAAGGAGACATATACCGGGGCTATTTTCCCATTACTGATATTTTTAATGGCTTCCTCAACTTGCATGTTTGACCTTCTTCTCTTCGTTATTATTGTTATTAAATGTTTGCACACTAAAATTTCCTTTAAAAGTAGTTCTGATTTTGATCATACCACTTTTAGCAGTCACCAAATAAGGTACCGCAGATTTTTGTAAAGTAAGCAATGTTTCTTGATCTGGGTGGCCGTACCTATTATTTCTTCCAGCTGAAATTATAGCCAATTTTGGTTTTAAATGTTCAATAAAATCTGGTGCGCTAGCTGTCTTACTTCCGTGGTGACCAGTTTTCATAACATCAGCGGTTAACGATGGATACTTTTGAATAACTTTTAGTTCATTTTTTTGGTCCAAATCACCTGTGAACAAAAACTTCTTGCCATAAAGCTGATATAAAAGAACTAGAGAGTCCTCGTTTTTTCCAGCGCCGCTTTGAAAGGGATGTAAAATTTGGATCAAATCTAGCCCTTTTCCTGGATATGCTTGATCTGTGACCGCCTTGACAACATGCGGATCAACGTTAGAAATAAGCAACCGTCTTTGAAAACTAGCCAGTTTTTCCATTCCAGCCGGGATCATCAGCTGCTTAACCGTAATATTTTTACTAATACTAGGAAAATTACCTACATGGTCGGTATCTTGATGGGTCAAGTATAGTCGGTCGATCCGAGAAATTCCCTTACTGTGTAAATAGTTTACCACAACCGTTTCACCATTCGTCCTGCTATTTCTAATTTGCCATTTTTCCGTATTAAAGGTTAATTTACCACCTGTATCTATTAGATATATTTGTTTGTTAAAGCGAGTTTTTATTAGTGAACAATCGCCTTGACCGATATCAAAATAAGTAACTTCATTTTCAATTGGAAAATGAATCACACAAAAAGCAATAGTATATGACAAAATTAAACAGACAGTAAGTTTAATTTTTTGTTCAGTTATTTGATAAAATAGCATCAAAGTCAGCCAGATAAAGACAAATAAAACCGGTGGTTTACCAAAAATTATTGTACCTGGTAAATCAGAGCTCCAACCGAAAAACCATTGCAAAACGATCAATGCTTGATTGCAGACACCCCTTAAAGGCGAAAAAAATGTTCCTATAATAACAACTGGGAAAATAAACCAATCAAAAATTGGTCCGATCATGATCGACAACGGTATTGTCCAAATATTCCAAGTATAAGTGTGCCATAAAACTAATGGGATCGTAAACCCGCCCATTTTTAGCCCAACTATAAATTGATTTTTATGATGATCAAGTAATAATATCAGTGTCAATAAATAACTGAGCTGGGCGCCAAGTGAAAAAATGGCGGCAGGAGTCACTATTAAATTTAACAGCAAGACCAACGACCATGTTTCAATACCAGTCAAGGGTACCGAGCTAAAGCGACGACTAAAAATGTGTAACCATGACATTAAAAGTGACCGTAACAGGCCTAGTGACCCGCCGCCAATGATCCCATAGATCGGCAAAATGAACAGTAATAAGATATCTGTGTTTTCCTGAGTGACCCTCATCTTTCGAGTTAAATATCTGATAAGATTGACCAAATAGTAAACATGCATCCCAGACAAAGTAAATAAATATAAAAGGCCTAGTTTGTTGATTTGATCCATGGACTCTTGGAAGCTTTCACTTTGATAGCCAATCAATAAAACTTGAGTAAACCACCCTAGCGGCTGGGAAATCTTTTCTAAATGGTCGATCATTTTTTTACGTAAAACATGTAGGTAAGAGCTAAATCTGTACTTGATCCCCACATTTCCTAAAACCGGTAAGACAGTCATCTTTTTAGCTTGCAACTCATTTGAGATATTTTTGGTTAACATAAAACGCCGGAAATCAAATTCATTCTCATTCGTGGGTCCTTTGATTGAATCTACATTTCCTGTGGTCTCAGCCACAAAAGGAACTTGTATTTTTTCAAATTCCTCTTTTTCTTTTTTGGAATGAAAACGATAATAGACTAAAATATCCTGATTTTGTCCCAGCCGCTTGGCTGAAAACTTTAAAAGGTCACCATTTATTGTAAACTCGTCAGGTTCTACAAATAACTTGGAATTTACTACACTGATCTGTTCTTTTTCAGTTTGCTGCTGTATCTTTTGTTGCCACAAATTAAGATAACAAAACGAAGTCAAGCAAATAATCAGACTAAACACAAACATTTTTGTGACTTTTGTTTTCCAAATTCGGTACTGCAATAAAAGTAATAGTAAAAACCATAAAATAGAATGCGCAAAAAAAGCGAAAGTCAAAAATAAAACATCAAGACTGAAAAGAAAGAAACAATACTGGCGCGTTATTAACTCTCCTGCTCGTTAAAATGCTCATTATTAAAAAGATCATTCAAGTATTTTTTATCGATTTCAACATGCTGAACTGCAACCTTTTTTCTTTCTAATAATGAAACTGCATATGGATCATTATGATAGTTTCGTAAATAATAAATTTTACGAATACCAGCCTGCAATAGCATCTTTGTACATTGCAAACAAGGAAAATCAGTTACATATATTTCTGCTCCATCACTTGCTACACCAAATTTTGCACATTGCAAAACAGCATTCATTTCCGCATGGATCGTCCGGACACAATGTCCATCGACCAAATAGCAATCTTCATCTATACAATGTACATCGCCCGAAACAGAACCGTTATATCCACCAGCAATTATTCTCTTGTCTCGGACCAAGATTGCACCTACTGAAAGTCGCTTGCAAGTACTTCTTGTAGATAGCAAAACAGCCTGTGTCATAAAATACTGATCCCAGGGGATCCTCTCTTTAACTTTAACCATAGCAAAGCACTCCTAATTATTTTTGAAACAATTATAACATACCGGCTTCTTAATTTTTGACAAATTTAAAGTAACTTTTTATATCTCACTTTAAATTGATTAAAAATACGAGCATTAGTTGACAGTAATTTGATCGGCTAAGCTTTCAAATATCTTATCCCCGATCCCTGAAACATTTTTTAGGTCATCAATTGTCTTAAAGTTACCATTTTGTTGCCGATAAGCAATTATCTGATCTGCTTTTTTATCTCCAATACCATTCAACTCTGTCAATTGTTCTTTAGTCGCAGAATTTAGATTGACCTTTGAGCCCGATTTTCCAGCAAGATCCTCATTTGCGTCGGTTGTCTCTGCTGCAGATCTCTCACTTTCATCCACTTCATTTTCTTGGCTCTGTCGAATTAAAACTGGACTATTGACCTGAACTTGCTCTCCGATAGCAGGTATATAAATCAACATCTGATCAGTTAATTTATGAGCCAGATTCACTTGATCGAGATCAGCATTTTTAGTGACTCCACCTGATTTTTCAATCACTGCGTCTACTCTTTGGTCTGCCTTGATCGTGACCACTCCGGGGTGAACTACCGCTCCTTTAACGTCCACTCTGATTTTTTGTTGACTATTTGTCTCTTCATTAACCGACATTGTAGATACCAATTGACTCGAACTGCTATTTTCTCCTAGTTCATAATTCGATTGTGACTGACCTTGTACTTGCATGTCACCCCCATTAATGGACGAAGTTGCCTTGATCCTGGGCAACAACAAAACTGATAAAATTACAATACTAATAACTATGAGAAATATCTTGTCCTTGTGCTCTTCCCAAATTTCATTTATCTTTTCCATAGGCATTGTCCTTTCCAAACATAAATACGCAAAAAAGAGAAATTTGTGCTACAAATTTCTCTTTTTTCTACGTATTTATTTGTTATTTTGCAGATAAGACACTGCTTGATTCACATTTTTAACAGGAACAATTTTCATATTAGAATTGATTTCTGTCGCAGTCTTTTTTGCCACCAAATAGTTATCTTGTTTGCCTAACTTCTGATTGTTAGGAGCAAAAAATATTTCTGCTTTAGCTTTATTTGCGGACACAACTTTTTGCTCAATACCACCAATTTGCCCAACGCTGCCATCAGACTCGATCGTACCCGTTCCAGCGACTTGTCTGCCTCTAAGCAAGTCTTTGTGACTAAGCTGAGTATACATTTGCAACGTTAACATCAAGCCGGCAGATGGTCCGCCGATCCCCTCCATATTAGCAGTGATCGGTACATCACTTGAAGTCTTGACCCTGTCAGTTAATGTGATCCCCAGACCATGTCTGCTGCTATTCGGTAAGCGAATCAACTTGCCTGCAGTATTTTTTTGTTTTTTGCCCCGAAGATAAGTTAGCCGGACCTTCTGATCTGGAGAGATTTGTTTGATTGCTTGAATGTACTCATATGAATTATTATAATGTTTTCCATTTACCCGTGTGACTACATCACCGACTCTTAATTTATCTGCAAAATTCGAATCTTTAAGTACCGACATTACGTAAAGTCCTATATACCGTCTTTTAACATCAGCCCCTGCCATCGTTAACGAACGATATTTAGCTTCAGCGATAGAAGATGACATATAATAAGTTTGAATACGTTGCATTTCTTTATCACTATAATTACCGACTTCTTGTTGCGCAGGCACTCTGTCGGCATATTTATTGGCAAAACTAAGTACCCACGTGACTGGAGTTGCCTTAACTTGTTTGACATAAACCAACATAAACTTTCCTGGCGTATTATCTCTGTGTCCTTTGACCTTGACATAAGAAGAAGTATCCTGGGCAGCTCCTGGTGCATCAATGTATACTGGCAATGGCAAAAAAAGAGCTATCAAAAGCGCGCTCACAGCAAGCAGATGCCATAGTTTAAATTTTATTTTTTTATTCATGAGCCCACTTTTTTTGAAGAGACTTAGCAACATTAGCCGGAACAAATTGAGAAATGTTCCCATTAAATTGACCGACTTCTTTGATCATACTCGATGACAAAAACGAATATTCAGGTCGAGCCAACAATAAGACTGTTTCTATCTCTGGATCCAAGCGACTATTCATTGCAGCAATCTCACGTTCGTATTCAAAATCCTTAACATCACGCACACCACGAACCAAAATAGAAGCATTTAAACGACGCATAACGTTAACAGTCAAGTCTGATTCCACAGCAACGACTTCAACGTTATCTATCTCAGCAACATCCTCTTGAATCAAACGCAGCTTTTCGTCTGATGAAAACAAAGGTTTCTTCGAGGTATTTGTCATGATAGCAACAATGATCTTATCGTACATTTTAGAAGCTCTGAAAATTAAATCTAAATGACCATTGGTTAAAGGATCAAAACTTCCAGGAAACAAAGCTATCATTTTAAATCTTCACCACCATTATATTCATAGTATGTCAATTCTGTTATTCCATAATCAACTTGCTTGAGTAAATCAAAATCGGCTAATTCAACTGGCAAATGAGCATTCTGATCAGTTTCGCACACAATAACAGCATTCTTCGCTAATAACTGCAGCTTGACTAATGTCTGGATCATTTTAACAATCTTTTGCTCACGATATGGCGGATCAAAAAAAACATAACTAAATTTCTCCTGCTTTTCAGCCAAAGAATTTATGATTTTGAAAGAATCGCCCTTCACTACAGAAAAGCGCTGAGGTTCTTTTGTTAGTGCAACATTTTCATTAATCGTTTTGATTGCCTGATAAGAACGATCTATCAAAATCGCGTGGTCCGCCCCACGCGAAACTGCCTCGATCCCAAGTGCACCGCTGCCAGCAAAAACATCTAACACATGTCCGCCATCAAAATAAGGGCCAATAATATTAAACATGGATTCCTTCACTTTATCGGTAGTCGGCCTAGTCTTCATTCCATTGACGGCTTTTAGCCTTCTGCCCTTATAATTTCCTGCAACTACTCTCATCTTTTTCTCCAAGTTATTAATTATTTTTATCTTGATCTTCTTCTGTCATCTTATAAATCTCTCCATTTTGAAAATCCCGTTTAATTTCTGGGCGTGGTGATTTGACGACTGCTTTGACAA
>OMJG01000400.1_pt1 | contig 32879 bp, 36 predicted proteins | sample 1646431 | NCBI WGS metagenome assembly OMJG01 (sample SAMN03771674, study PRJEB25209) | food metagenome | isolation source: Cotija cheese | place: Mexico:Jalisco,Michoacan | collected 2011-12-12
TCGCTTTGAGCAGTGTTTCCCAGTGAAAAACACGAGGATGCGGCCAAGCAGCCGGGACAAACAATATTTCTATCTCTTTCAGCGCCAGCATTCTGATCCACTCCGTAAACCTCAGATCGTAACAGGTAACTATACCGGATTTAACGCCATCTATTTCAAAAACGCCCAATTCTTGACCGGGTGTAAACTGTTCATGTTCCCCAGAAGGAGAAAACAGATGGACTTTATGATACGTTCCAATCAATTGTCCTTCTCGGTCATACTGATAGCCCGTGTTATAGTAGTTTCCATTAGAAACGGCGGCTACTGTCCCGCCTACAATATTTACCTTATGCTTTTTACTTAATCGACTAAGGAACGCTTTTGAGCGCTGCCCCTCCTTATCTGCATGCTTTGAAAGGTCTTCGGGGAAGAAAGACACATTCCACATTTCAGGTAATACGATCGTATCCGGCTGTTCCGTTTGGATTGCTTGATCAATCAGCCGCTCAATCATTTGTTCATTCTGCTCAGGGTCATTGAAGATCAGTTCTGGTTGAATGGCACTTACTTTCATCTTCTTACCTCCCGTTTTATGTTTTTTAGGTTGATTCACTGCTCAAAAATTCTCAGAAAAGCTGCGGTCTTCTTCTGACATCAAGTATTGATACAGCGCACCATATAAATTAGCATCGTTTCCTAGTTCACTCTTTACAACTTCTGCTTGAAACCCGTTGATTTCTGTCATTGGATCTTGTTCAAAAACCTCGTTTACTGCTTTTTTAATCGATTCAACAAACATCGGTTCAGCGCTCATACCGCCGCCGATTACGAAGCGCTCCGGGTCCAGTATTGCCTGAAGATTCAGTATTTGGATCGCAATAATCTCACAATAGGCTGAAAACAACTCTGCAACTTCCTGATTCCCATTTTTGATCGCTTGGAAGACATCTTCTCCTGAAAAAGTTGCTTGATCTGCGCCAACTAGTCTGGCAGCCTTTTGAACCAGCTTCACTGTGCTGGCTTTTTCAGCAAACGAATTGTTCTTTTTATTGATGCTCGTTCCATCCACTTTAACAGACGAAAACTCACCCGCTCCTAAATGATGCCCTTTGATCAATTCTCCATTTAAGACAATTCCGCCGCCTACACCGGTCCCCAGAATCATTGCCACGCCGTTTTCTATACCATGCAGCTTTCCTTTCCAAACTTCTCCAAGCGCTGCACTTTTGGCGTCATTTTCAATAGCGATCGTCGTCTGAAGACATTCCTCTATCACTTCTTTCAGATTAAGGTCTCTGATAAACAACAGTGAACCGCCATGTACCGCATGCCCCGTTTCAGAATCAATAATCCCCGGCATACTGAATGATACACCCTGAATCTCATCTTTAACCTTTTGATAAATACTCTCTATTGCGGATAAAAAATCCTCCATATTGCTTTTCGGCGTTTTGACTTTATCTTTTTCAAATATTGTCGCTTCATTCATAACAGCATATTTTATGGCAGAACCGCCTACATCATAAACTAAGTATTTTTTCATAGTGTCCTCCAACAACTTTTTTGAATGTTTGCTTCTTTATTACCTTATCACGATTCAAATATTAATCAACAATCTAATTTATATGGTCATTCGGGTAAAATTCCTTCTTTAGAATTCAAACGAAATTCGTACAAATTATCGTTTACTTGCGCCATTTAACTGAAAATATTGATAATCTTTCATAGTTTGTTGAATTTTCATTGAAAGTAGTGTATAAATAATATATAAGAAGTAAACGATTTCAACGAAGTGCTATTGAGTCTTTAAAAGAAGCCTGACTTGCATTTATTATTATTGATAAATGTAATCGGATTCAATGTATCACACTAAAAGATATCTTGGACTTTTTAATAGGCTGCATCTATCGTATACGATCTAAAAATAGTTTTCAAAAAAGGGGAAGTTCATCATGTCAACGAAAACCATTATGTTAGTTTGTGCTGCTGGAATGAGTACCAGCATGCTAGTTACGAAAATGCAAAAAGCTGCTGAATCTGAAGGAATCGAAACAGATATCTTTGCAGTATCCGCTAATGAAGCAGACAACTATCTGGCTTCTAAACCAGTAGACGTTTTGCTGTTAGGACCACAAGTAAAATTCTTGAAAAAACAAATGGAAACAAAAGTTGAAGGAAAAGACATTCCAGTTGAAGTCATTGATATGAGAGACTACGGAATGATGAACGGTAAAAACGTTTTGGATAAAGCTTTATCACTTAGCAAGTAACCTTCATCAATCGATTTCAGTCTTAAAGATATTCAAAAAGGGGTCTTATCATGTCAGCAAATCAAGAAGAACTAATGCAAACCATTATGGGATTAATCATGCATGGCGGTGACGCTAAAGGTAATGCGATGGAAGCGATCCAAGCAGCAAAAGAAAAAGATTTCGAAGCAGCTGAAGAAAGCTTGAAATTAGCGGACGAAGCTTTAACGCGTGCACATAATTCTCAAACAGGTCTATTGACCAGCGAAGCATCCGGCGACAGTGTTGAGTTATCTCTGTTAATGGTTCACGGTCAAGACCATTTAATGAATGCTATTACATTCAAGGATCTTGCAGTAGAGATCGTTGAGTTATACAAAACACGTTAAAATAATAAATAGACTCTGCTCGTTAGTTTGATTCCATTAAGCTAACGGGTGGAGTTTTTCTATTTTTATACTCTACCAATAGTCTCTGATTCCTTTTAAATTCAACGGTATCTTTCAAAATAAAACTTCATTCAGTTTGTTGTAAAAAGCTCTTTCATGAGAAGGTTTTTATGTCTGATACTTTTTCTAACCTCTGAACTGTAATATTGTTATACCGCAATAGATAAATACGTAGGATTCGCTGATGAGCTTTATATGTCTTTGGAATGATACAGATATGCTAAAAGACCGCTTGATCTCTTATAGAGAACTGAGCAGTCTTTTTAAAATAGGTAATTATTCTGATACTTTAAGAATAATCTTACCTGTATTTTCATTATTTTCCATTTGACGATGTGCTTCTTTTGCTTCTTCAAAAGGTAAAACTGAATGGATAATCGGCTTTATGGTACCAGATTCAATTAAAGGCATTGCTTTTTCTACAAATTCTCTAGTCAACCTCGCTTTATAGGTATCACTTCTAGGTGTCAGCAACGTTCCTCTTAAAGAAATTCGTTTCTGCATCAACTCCATAAGCGAAACTTGTCTCACTTCCGTTCCACCCAACGTTCCAATAAGTATCCACCTTGCGTCCTCTGCACAACTCGCCAGATTTTTCTCCCAATAAGAAGCCCCAACAAAATCTAAAATAACATCGATGCCCTGATTTTCAGTTATGGAAGCTATTACCTCATCAAACTCTTCTTCTTTATAATTAATAATGTGGTCTGCTCCCAGACTTTTCGCTGCAGACAGTTTATCTTTATGACCCGCTGTTGTAAATATCGTTGCATCGCTGATTTGTCTAGCCAGTTGAATGGCAGCAGTTCCTACTCCGCTTCCTCCGGCATGAATGAGTACTTTCTGTTTAGGCTCCAGCTCCCCCAACCAATATAACGTCTGATAAGCGGTTAAAAAGACTTCTGGAATAGCTGCGGCTGCTTCCATCGATAGAGAATCGTGAAATAAAATGGCACGATCCGCAGGCATTGTTACATACTGCGCATATCCTCCATGATTGACTAGCCCCGCTACTTTCGATCCGGGTTTGAACCGTGAGTCCGACGACCGATTTTCAGTCACTATTCCACTAACTTCTACCCCAAGGATTGGATACGGCTTAGAAAGAGATGGATTTTGTCTCGTTAATGTATCCGTTCGATTTATACTCGCTGCTTTTACTTTTATCAGCAGTTCTCCCTCTTTAGGTTCTGGTGTATCTCTGTTTTCTATAATTAGCTGCTCTCTTGAACCTGGTTCATTTACTGTCCATGCACGCATTTTTCTCATAACCTTTCTGCCTCTTTACTATAACGCTCAACAACGCTCAACATCAGAACTGTCTATTGCTCTGCCGTCATTGCTCCCTTGTACTCATGCATCATCATCTTTAATTTTTTTATCGTTTTTAAGGTTACCTTTTGTTCTCGACTTTTTCTTGAGCTGATCTACTTGTTCAACGCCCACTCGACTGATTTCATCGCATGAATAATGGTTGTGTCAAATACCGGAAGTACCGAATCTTCTGGTTTTATCAGTAATCCAATTTCTGTGCAGCCTAATATAACTGCCTCTGCACCATTCTCTGCTAATTCTCTGATGGCTTCTTGAAATTCTTCGCGAGACTCATTGTATATATGACCCAGACAAAGTTCGTCGAAAATCACTTCATTGATTCTGTTCCGCCTGGTTTGTGTGGGTACTAAAACCTGAATGTTATGTTCTTCTATTTTAGAAATGTAAAAATCTTGTTCCATCGTGTAACTTGTGCCTAATAAACCGACTTTTCTGATATTTGACTTTTTTAATTCACTAGCCGTAGCATCAGCGATATGCAAAACTGGAATCGTAATATTTTATTCTATCACTCCAATCACTTTATGCATGATATTGGTACAGATCACAATAAAATCTGCTCCGGCTTTTTCAAGCGCGCTGGCTGTTTCTCCCAAACGATTACCTGTTTTATCCCATTCTCCCGTTTTCTGATAGAATTCAATTTCTTCAAAGTCTACACTGTACATAATGCACTCTGCTGAATGAAGTCCCCCTAACGCTTCTTTTACTTTTTCATTGATTAAACGATAATATTCAGTTGAGGATTCCCAACTCATGCCGCCAATCAATCCGATCTTGCTCATAATCCCAGCTCCTTTTCCATTATTTACTTACCTCTTGCTTTGGGTTTTACTATTCGTTAGTTAAAACTTTTGTTCCATTTTTTTTATCTTTTTATACAAAACATCATTCATTGGAGTTGGAATCCCATACTGCTTCGACTTAGCCAAAATCGTTCCAGCAAACAATTCTACTTCTGTCGGCCGTTTCGCCAATCCATCTTGTCTCATTGAAGGCATACCTTCAGGATCGACTGTATCAATAATATCGATCGCCTGTTGGATGTGTGCTTCAGTAAGTGGAATCCCTTCTGCTTGAGCGATTTTTACAACTTCCGCCATCGCTTCCCGCATTTGTTCATGGTAAGTTCCACCTGTTTGAATCCCTCTGTAGGTTGTCTCATTAACCATAACTACTTGATTTACGCCCACATTCATTAAAAATTTTTCCCAGATCTTCAGCGTAATGTCCTCTTCTATAGTATATGGAAAGTTTGCTTCATCGAATAGTCCACTGACTTCTGCCAGTCTGCTTTCCTTTTCAGGCGTATCGGCTCCGATCTGCAGCCAGCCTTTGACTTTCGACCGTACATTCTGCCCTTCTCTAGTGGCATCCATTCCGATGGCTACCGTGGGTATGACTTTTTCCTGTCCAAATCTTGCCCCCAAAATTTGTTCACTGGAAATGCCATTGATCAATGACAAAATCGTTGTCTGATCGCCAACTTGATGTTTCATAGATTCCATACCGCTGTCGAGTGTGAGTGATTTTGTACAGACGATTACTACATCTGACGGCGTTCCAATTTCTGTTTCTAAAACATAGTTGAAGTCACAGGGCACTCCGTTCAGTGTTACCCCTTGTGCTTCATACCTTTTTTTGCGTTCCTCATTCACTATAATCTTGACACGATCTTTTCCCAGTGCTTCTGAAAGGTGTTGACCATACAAGATCCCAAGTGCCCCTAATCCTACGATTGCTACTGTCTGTTTCCCCATGTTTGTCCCTCCGCTTTTCGCTTTTATTCAGTACTTTTTTGACATTGATATATGTAACTGGACTATTTTTTCTATTCTACCATATCTCTCAGTTCCATAGTAAAAAAGCCGTGCCCGAATCAGACACGACTTTTAAAGGTTCTATTGAATTGTTTTGTTAAATGTCTTGTGAATTGCCTTACATCATTCCGCCCATTGCGCTTGGGTCCATACCGGCACCCGGTGCTTCTGGTTCTGGAATATCGGCAACAGCTGCTTCTGTGGTCAATAGAAGTGCTGACACAGATGCTGCATTTTGTAATGCTGAACGAGTTACTTTTGTCGGATCAATGATTCCTGCTTCGACCATGTTGACCATTTCGCCTGTAGCTGCATTGAAGCCAATGCCTGGTTCTACATGTTTTAAGCGTTCAACAATCACACTTCCGTCAAGACCTGCATTAAAGGCAATCTGACGTACAGGTTCTTCTAAAGCACGAATCACGATTTTCACACCTGTTGCTTCGTCACCTTTTGCTTCAATTTCTTGAAGCTGGCTTAAGATATTGATATAAGCAGTACCTCCGCCGGCGATCACGCCTTCTTCAACCGCTGCACGAGCTGCATTCAAAGCATCTTCGATGCGTAATTTACGTTCTTTGATTTCCGTTTCTGTAGCAGCACCGACTTTGATGACAGCTACTCCGCCAGCTAATTTTGCAATTCGTTCTTGCAGTTTTTCGCGATCAAATTCAGAGTTGGTTTCTTCTGCTTGAGCGCGCAGCATGCCTACACGTTGTTCAATGCTGCCTTTGTCTCCAGCACCTTCAACCAGCGTAGTGTTGTCTTTTGTGACAACAGCTTTTCCGGCAACCCCTAGTTGATCGATCGTCATATCTTTCAGATCAAGTCCTAGATCATCCGTGATCACTGTACCGTTTGTCAGGATCGCAATATCTTCCAGCATACCTTTGCGGCGATCTCCGAAACCTGGTGCTTTCACTGCTACAACATTCAATGTACCGCGGATTTTATTCAATACTAGTGTTGGTAAAGCTTCACCTTCAATGTCATCAGCGATAATCAATAGTGGACGGTTTTGCTGCATAATGTTTTCAAGGACTGGAAGGATATCTTGTACTGAAGAAATTTTCTTATCTGTGATCAGTACATATGGATTATCCAGGTTTGCTTCCATTTTTTCGTTATCTGTCACCATATATTGAGACAGGTATCCACGGTCGAACTGCATACCTTCGACGACGTCTAGTTCTGTTTCGATTCCTTGAGACTCTTCGATTGTGATGACACCATCACTGCCGACTTTTTCCATAGCGTCAGCAAGCAGTGTACCGATTTCTTCATCTCCAGAAGAAATGGCTGCGATTTGAGCGATAGATTCTTTTCCTTCAACTTTAGTAGACACTGCATGCAGTGCTTCTACTGCTTTTTTAGTCGCTTTCTCAATACCGCGGCGAATACCGACAGGGTTCGCACCGGCTGTTACGTTTTTCATACCTTCCGTAACGATTGCTTGAGTCAGTACAGTAGCTGTAGTGGTTCCGTCTCCGGCAATATCATTTGTTTTGCTGGCTACTTCTGCTACTAACTGTGCACCCATATTTTCAAATTGATCTTCTAATTCGATTTCTTTCGCGATGGTTACACCATCATTGGTGATTTGAGGAGCACCAAAAGATTTATCTAGAATAATATTTCTACCTTTTGGTCCCAACGTTACTTTTACTGTATTTGCTAATTTGTCTACACCGCGTAACATTGCTGCACGTGCGTCTTCAGAAAATTTAAGTTCTTTTGCCATGATGCTGGTCACCTCTTCTGTATTTTTATAACTTTTTTCTTTTTTCAATATACACGAATAAAATACAACTGCTTTAAATCGTTATTCTACAATAGCGACAATATCCGAGTCTTTAACGACTAAGTACTCGTTTCCGTCGATTTTGACTTCTGAACCGGCATACTTTTCAAAAATGACTTTGTCGCCTTCCGAAACTTCTATTTCAGCACGAGTTCCGTTATCCAGCAGTCTTCCGTTACCAACTGCAATAACTTTTGCAGTCTGAGGTTTTTCTTTTGCAGATTCTGGTAATACCAATCCGCTGACAGTTTTTTCTTCTTCTTTAACGACCTCAAGAAGAACACGATTTCCTAAAGGTTTTAACATGGTGTTATCCCTCCATTTGATTTTTAGTTGTTTCATATTCGTGTTAGCACTCTAACCCTTAGAGTGCTAACTCCATTACTTAGTATATTCAAAACTGGAATTTCATGCAAGCCTTTTGAAGTTAAAAAAATGATTAAAAATCTTATCTGGAATACCCTTCTTTTTTATGTTAGTTTTATAGTATTGTCAAAAGACACAACACATTTTAAATCAGTTGAGGATGAAATAAATGGACGTACAAAAAAATAGAAATACGGCATTGCAGATCGTTATACTTTATATCCTGGTTCAGCTTCTGACAGTCATTGTCGGTCAACTGCTGCCGGAAAGCATCCGGACAGTCGGAGTAATTTGGACTAACATGCTTTTATTTGCACTTGGAGCAATTCTCATGATCTACATTACCCATAAAAGAAATTTCACTCTTTCCTTTGAGCAGCCCTTCCGTCAAGACGGTGGGATGATTATTACCTGGGGTATACTGGGCGTCTTCATTGCCTTATTCGCTCAAGGCGCTGCTGCAATTATTGAAATCAATTTCCTCGGCACACCCATCGACTCTCAAAACACACAGACTTTGCTGGCAATCATTGAGCAATATCCTTACTTTATCTTACTGACTTCAATTGCTGGTCCTATTATGGAAGAATTTGTTTTCCGGAAAGCTGTTTTCGGAATGGCAGTTGGAAAGATCGGGGCAGTGGGAGCTGCTGTCGTCAGCTCGCTCTTGTTTGCAATGATTCATTTTGATGGACGTATCCTCGTTTATTCAACAATGGGATTAGTATTTTCTTGGCTGTACTATAAGACCAAGAATATCTGGACACCAATCATTGCCCACTGCCTGATGAATTCCATTGTAGCCATCTCGAATATCATTCAAATAAATTAAGTAAGGTTTTTTTGAAAGGAAGTACGCATGACTAGCAAACAGATTTTGACTTATATTGGATTTAAATATGTGATGTTTATCGTTCTGTTTTATTTTACCCTTGATATGGTGGGATTAAATGGATGGGAGTTAGTCTCTCTGCTTTTTGCCTTTCTTGCAACAAGAGATTTTGTGCAAGGCACTCGACTAGCAGGCGTTTACATCAAAGTCAGAAAAAATAACCGAAAATAAAAAAGAAGCGGCTGGCGATTCAACTCCTATAGAGGAGGGAATTCCCAGCTGCTTCTTTTATTTCATGAGTTGAGATTATTCTTCTACAAATAATTCTCCGGTCTCTTCATCAATGATCACACTGTCATCTGCTTCATCCAGTTCTTGATAGTAGTTGATAAAGTAAATCAGTGTCTGCAGTTCGTTGGTCAAGTCAACATTATGAACTCGAACAGTATCCGGCACATTGACTCTGATCGGTGTAAAGTTCATAATCCCTTTCACGCCGCCTTCTACCAGCTTGTTCGCCATTTCTTGTGCAATATTAGAAGGAACCGTTAAAATCGCCACATCGATTTGCTGCAAGTCCAGCTGATGCACCATTTCATCAATATGATAGACAGGCACCCCTTGGTGTACAGTGCCGATCAATTCTTCATTTATATCAAATCCAGCACTGATGCGGGTGTTGTTGCTTCGTCTAAAATTGTAATTCAATAAGGCTTGTCCTAGATTACCAACACCGATCAATGCGACGTTCGTCAAGCGATCCTGGTTCAGTGTTTTACTGAAGAAATTCATTAACGCTTCTACATCATATCCATATCCGCGTTTACCTAATGCCCCAAAGTAAGAAAAATCTCTTCTGATGGTTGCACTATCTACTTTTACAGCTTCACTCAACTTAGCTGAAGAAACACGGCTTTTCCCAGCTTCATGGAGAAAGCGTAAATAACGGTAATACAGCGGTAGCCTTCTAGCCGTTGCTTTTGGAATCTTTTTTTCTACCATACTTTTTCTCCTTCATCCTTTAGTTTTACAAATACTCTTAGTATACAAGCATCCATTGTATTGTTTGAGACGCTAACTTCACAATCAACAAAGGTATTTCACTAACTATTATATCATGGTTTTCACAAAATGAAAGCTAATGTGACTACAAATACAGCATGTTATTCACAAAGTTACTTTAAAAACAAACAGAAATCCCGTCTGCTTGTGAAATGCCGACGATAAGTCATCTGCCGGTGTATGATTTCTTTATCCAGTCAATCGTCTTCAATATACATAAAACCAAAGTCGCAGTATACGCCTTCTCTGTTTATCATTTAAAGATTATGCTACACTTAGAAAAGTATATGATCCTGAAAAAAATCTGAACAACTATTAGAATGAGGAATTTTTATGATTCTATTACAAACCCAAAAAGTTGCCCGTCATTTTGGAGCAGACGTTTTATTTGACGATGTAACCATTGAACTTAAAGAAAATGCGCGTGTTGGCTTGGTCGGCAGAAACGGTGCCGGGAAATCAACATTGCTGCATATTATATCCGGTCAGGAAGAACCTGATGCTGGCCGAGTGAACAAACGAAAAGATCTGACGATCGGTTATCTGGATCAGCATACAGGTCTGGAGTCTGCCAAAACGATCTGGGAAGAGATGCTGAGCATCTTCGAACCAGTCATTCAGCTGGAAAAAGACATGCGGGCTTTAGAAATGAAAATGAGTTCGCCTGATTTGATAAAAAATGATGCCGAGTATCAAGACGTCTTAAAGAAATACGATACCTTACAGGAGTCATTTAAACAGATGAACGGATACGGATACGAAAGTGAGATTCGTTCGGTCCTGCACGGTTTTCGTTTTTATGAAGAAGACTTCCAGACACTGGTCAGTCAACTGTCTGGTGGACAGAAAACCCGCCTAGCATTGGCTCAGTTGCTGCTGGAGAAAAAAGACCTGCTGATTCTGGATGAACCAACCAATCATTTGGACATTGATACACTCTCATGGTTGGAGAAATACCTTCAGAACTATACCGGCGCTTTACTCATTGTATCTCATGACCGCTATTTCTTAGATAAAGTCGTGAACGAAGTCTATGAAGTCAGTAACGGAAAAGTCCAGCTTTTCACGGGGAATTACTCCAATTATTTAAAACTGAAAGCTGAACAGATCCAGAAAATGTGGAAAGAGTACGAAAAGCAGCAAAAAGAAATTGAGAAAACAGAAGACTTTATCAATCGCAACCTTGTCAGAGCTTCAACTACTAAGCGCGCTCAATCCAGACGGAAAATGCTAGATAAAATGGAAAAAATGGATAAACCTCAAGGAGACCAGCAGTCTGCAAACTTTAATTTCTATACTGCTCGTGAATCTGGCGGTGTCGTTTTGCAGACCGAGGATTTGGCGATTGGATATGATCAAAGTCCGCTCTCTGCTCATATCGATTTGGATATCCGCAAAACAGATGCCATCGCTTTAGTAGGACCTAATGGGGTCGGTAAAACGACCATGCTCAAGACACTCGTAGGGCAGCTGTCCAAACTTGGAGGAACGATTCAGTATGGAACGAAAGTCGACATTGGCTATTATGACCAAGAACAGAGTCTGCTGCACTCCAATAAAAGCGTGCTTGATGAATTATGGGATGAGCATCCGACGATTCCCGAACAATCCATTCGGACATTGCTGGGGAGCTTCCTGTTTTCAGGAGAAGACGCTGAAAAATCGATTGCTTCTTTAAGTGGTGGTGAAAAAGCTCGTGTGGCGCTAGCCAAACTTGCTATGGATAAAAATAACTTCTTGATTTTAGATGAGCCGACCAACCACTTGGATATCGATTCCAAAGAAGTACTGGAAAATGCCTTGATTGATTTTGAAGGTACCTTGCTGTTTGTTTCGCATGACCGCTACTTTATCAATCGAATGGCTACGAAAGTCATAGAAATTTCTCATGACGGGCTTTCTCTTTATCTGGGAGATTATGATTACTACCTGCAGAAAAAGGAAGAACTGGAAGCCCTCGCGCAGATGAAACAGGAGACTGCAAGCAATTCTCCTCAGGAACCTGAACCGCTGAATAAACCTTCGCAAGGTCATGATCGTGCGAAACAAAAAGAACAGCAGCGAGAAATCCGTCGATTGAATCGTATCATTGAAGACCTCGAAGAGAAGATGCAGAAAAGCGAAGCAGCCTTGGAAGATATCCAAGGTCAACTGAGCGATCCGGCCATCTATGATGACCCGATTAAAGCTGCAGAATTAACTGAACAGCATGACGCTCTTCAAAAAGAACAAGAAACTCTTCTGGAAACATGGGAAGCAGCTAGTTTGGAACTGGAGTCATACGAGACTGAATAAATTCGTCTTATCAATGCTGTTTTCTGTTGATACTATATTAACAACAGAAGCTTTAAGTTGTGTCTTTTTATGATTTATCCATACAAATGGTATAGCTGAAATCAAGTTGCATTTCACCTTCAGTAAGGTATAATTAAACCACGTTATTCTTAATAATTTATACTAAATAGACCTCACGCAACTTATAGTTTATCTGATATTTTTACCGTTAATAAAGGAGCTAGTACAGTCATGGACCAAATGGACAAGAAAATTGTTGAAATACTACAAAAAAACAGTCGAGCTTCCCTAAAAGAAATCGCCGGAGAAACTTATTTATCTTCTCCGGCTGTCTCCGCTCGTATTCATCGACTGGAAAACGAGGGCATCTTAGGGCGATACATTGCAGCTCCTGACTTAAAAAAGATGGGGTATCATATCCAAGCCTTTATTCACTTGGACTTGAGCCCAAATCAGAAAGAGGACTTTTATCCTTACATCGAGCACTGCACCAATGTATTGGAATGCAACTGTGTGACTGGGGAATTCTCCATGCTGATCAAGGTGGCATATCCAACCACAACAGAATTGGATGATTTTATCAATAACCTGCAGCAGTTCGGTAAAACATCTACTCAGATCGTTTTTTCTACCCCCGTTCCTGCTCGCGGAGTTCAACTGATTGCTTCTGAAGAAGAAGAAAACCAGTAAAAAACAGCTTTACTTCTGCCCGATCCAGCGAGATCAAGTCAGAAGCAAAGCTGTTTTTTTATATAGTCAATCCAGGTTGAGCGTTTAGTGTTAAATCGATTTGATCCGTTTTAATGGATTCTACAAAAGCAGCGGCACCAATCATCGCGGCATTGTCTCCACATAAGGAAAGCGGCGGAATGAGCAATTCAGTATCCTGCAGCTCTTGCTCGACGGCTTCTTTCAATGCTGTTCGCAATCCTTTATTGGCCGCTACACCGCCTGCTAAGACGATTTGTTTAACTGGCTGCTCTTTGGCGCAGCGAATCGTTTTTTTCACCAATACTTCTATAACTGCTGCTTGAAAACTGGCTGCTAAGTCATTAGGATCCAGTTTTTCTCCCTTTTGCTTTGCGTTATGCACCGTATTAATGAAAGAACTTTTCAGACCGCTGAAGCTGAAGTCATTGGATTCATCTTGAAGCATAGCTCTTGGAAAATGGTATGTGTCTTTTCCTTTATGCGCCATTTCATCAATATGTTTCCCGCCAGGATAAGGTACACCTAACACACGCCCGACTTTGTCGTAAGCTTCTCCTGCAGCATCGTCTCTTGTCTCGCCAATAATTTCATACTGCCCTGGTGCTTCCATATAGACCAGCTCTGTGTGTCCTCCGCTGACAACGAGAGCCAGCAGCGGAAATTTAAGCGGCTGGACTAACTGGTTAGCATAAATGTGCCCGATAATGTGATTGACTGGAATCAGCGGCAGCTGATGTGCGTAAGCGACGGCTTTGGCTGCGTTAACGCCGATCAGCAAAGCTCCTACCAGACCTGGTCCTTCTGTTACAGCAACGGCATCCAGATCCTCATAGGAAACCCCTGCTTGTTTCAGCGCTTCTTCCATCACCAGCGTCATCTGCTCAACATGGTGACGGCTGGCTACTTCAGGAACGACGCCTCCGAATCTTTGATGACTTTTGATTTGGGAAGCCACAACATTAGACAACTGATGATTCCCATTTTCAATAACTGCTGCACTCGTTTCATCGCAACTGGTTTCTATCGCTAATACTTTTTTTATATTCATTTTATACTCTCTTTCATACTGCACTTTTTAAAACAACGGCATCTTCTTGAGGGTTCGAATAATACTGCTTGCGTACGCCAACAGGAATGAACCCCATTTTTTTATAAAGCAGGATTGCCGGACGGTTGGAAACCCGCACTTCTAAGAATAAGTCTGTTATCTCATTAATCTGCAGAATTTTCTTTGTTTCAGCAATCAGTTCAGAAGCGATTCCCTGTCTTTTATATTGATTTCTGACTACGATATTATAAATTTCTGCTTCTGGTTTGACGATCGAACCACTGAGAAAGGCTACCAGTTCACCTTCAAGTTCAGCAATAAGATAGAACAGATGAGAAATAGCTCTTGTCTCTTCAAACTGCTCAACCGTCCAAGGGGATCCATGTTCAAAACTTTCATTCGATAATTCATATAATCTCCGGGAAATTGTCTCTTCCGAGCCCAATAAGCGAAATGTTAAGTTACGCTGGTTCGAATCTTTCATCCCTTTTGCTCCTTAGTCCTGACTGTGTTGAGGGACAACCTTTTCTGGCAGCATCATTGCCATTTCCAAAGCATCTTCATGGTCATTTGCATAATATCCTTTTTTGATTATCCCTTTTTTAAACCCGATTTTTTCATAAAGCCGCTGCGCACGATTATTGGACACCCGCACTTCCAAACTCAAAATCGTCATATTCTCGGACTCTGCAATGCGCTTTAACTCCGAGATCAGAAACGTAGCAATTCCTTTGCCCTCATAAGATGGAATCGTTGCGATATTAGTAATATGGGCTTCACTAGCGACAAACCATGAACCAATAAAAGCTACAGGCTTACCATGATCTGTTACGATAACATAAAAAGCCTTTCTATTGTAGCGGATCTCATGCAGCAGTGCTGCCCGATTCCAAGGTGTCTGACCATCGTAACAAAGTTTCTCAATTGTCAGTATATCTTCTACTCGTTCTTCTGTTGCCAGTGAAACGGATAGAAATCGCTGGTCATCGAGAGCATAAAAAGACTGTGTCAGCTTTACTCGTTCTGCAATCGGCAGAGGAAGCTGCTGATAAGATTTGGGGATTTTTTCCATCAGCCACTGTCTAATATTTCTCAATGTAGCTTCCTCCTTTTTGATCAGGATTTGCCTCTTTCCAGTTTTCTTCCGCTTCTGTCAGCTTTGTATATTCTGGTACAAATGAATGTACGTCGACTGGTGCTTCTTTCAAGCCAAGCCAAGCCACTACACTGGCTCTGGGAAGCTGTTGGTACATAGGCAGAGTCAGCAGACTGCCTTTCAGTTTGCTTTCAAAGAGTTCTTGATGCTTAATATAGTCTGCACCGATGACTTGTACTGGCTGGAGCGACTCCCGTTGTCTTCTTGCCACGATCTCTATCCACTCTTCTGCTGAAACATGTCTGTCTTTTTCCAGCTGAATCAGTTGACCTTCTCTAAAGGTGTACAGCCCTGTATATATATTACCTCTTCGCGCATCCATAATCGGAACGATTAGAGACTCATCTAACGGTGAAGCATTACCTGCCAGCACTTTTAAACTGGACACACCGACGAGTTCTGTCGAAGTAGTCCACGCCAGAGTTTTGGCTACTGTTACAGCAATGCGCACACCCGTATAAGACCCCGGACCTTTAGCCACAGCAATACGATCCATGTCCTCCAGCGTTAATGCTGCATCTTTCAGCACTTGCTCTATAGCCGGCATCAGCTGGACACTGTGATTCCGTTTAACATTTGTTGTTCTTTCTGCCAATATCTTCTGATCTTCAATCACTGCAGTACTCATTGTCTGATTTGATGTATCCATTGCTAAAATGCGCATTTGGTTTCTCCTTGCTGTATTCCTTTTCTTTCTTATAGTTTAGCATAATTCGGCAGACTGAGAAACCAAATCACTGCTTGTTTTAAGCGTATTCTTTGCAATTTTAAAGCTAGAGTTCTAAACTTTGAGCATAGCTTTGGTATTTTCATCTATTTTGTATATAGAACATAAGAAAGGAGTGATCAAAGTGGCAGACAGTTCAAAAAGTATCAAAAACAAACTTAGCGAGCTTACGGATAAAATTGCCGGTGAGGCTAAAGAACAATACGGCAAAATTTCAGAAGACAGAAAAACCGTCGTTGAAGGTAAACGCCAGAAAGTAAAGGGGCAGGAAGAAGAAACTTACGGAAAAGCACTTGAAGATCACGATCAAGACAGATAGAAAACGCTCAGTATATGAAACATATTAAGTTTTTAATCTGGTCTAAATATATTTTAAAATTAGAAACAATCGAACAAGTCTGTAAGGTCCACTTTCAAAAAGCTGCCTCTGTTTGAGAGTGGACTATTTACGTTCAACCATTTTAATTAAATTTTACTTATTCGGAGGAACCATATGACTAAACTAATGATTACAGGAGCTAACGGAACAATCGGCATTGAACTTGTCAAACACTTGAAGCAACATTATGATCTAATCCTAGCTGATATCGATTTTTCAGACTTTCCAGAAGAGCTGAAGGAAAGCGCAACGATCGTTGAAAAGAACTTGTCTAAAGTAGAATCATGGGATCATTTGCTGGATGATGTGGAGTACGTTATACAACTGGCGGGCAACCCAGATGCCGGAGCAGAATTCTATGAAGGTCTGCTGGACCTGAATTATAAATTGCCGCAGAACCTTTATGGGGCAGCCGAAAAATCCGACACGGTGAAAAGAATTATCTTCGCCAGCTCTATTCATGCAAGCGATGCTTATCCAGACAATGTACAGGTCAAAACTTCGGAAGTACCTCGCCCTGATGATTTATACGGAGTATCAAAAGTTTTCTTGGAAGCATTGGCCAGCTATTACGCCTACAAAAAAGGCATTGAGTCTATCGGTATCCGAATCGGTGATTATAAGTCTCCAGGAGAAGATGTTTCACCAGAAGCGGATTTTTATTCTAAAGGCAAGTTCTTCACTTACCGAGATATGAATCACCTTATTGACTGCTGCTTGAAAGCAGAGCTTGTTGAAGAGCCTTATTTGTTAGTCAATGGGATTTCTAATAATTCTTTCCCACGATTAGATATAGATCAGGCTCGAGTGAAATTAGGGTACCAGCCTCAAGACAACGCCTTTGAAAGCTAGTAAAAGAAAAAAGAGGAGAAATCCAATAAAAGGAGAACTGGACTTAGTCTAGTTCTCCTTTTTGTCAGGCACTTTCTCTCTTAATCAGTTTTGTACTGAGAATCACTTGCTTACTGACTTCTCTACCTTCTTGGATTCGTTCATTTAACAACCGAATACCGCTGCGTCCCATTTCTTCGGTGTAGACTTTAACCGTTGTCAAGGCTGGTGTAATATACTTGGCAGTAGAAATATCGTTGAACCCAACTACACAGACTTCTTCCGGAACATTGATTTGCTGCTCACTCAAAGCTTTCAGACATCCGATCGCGATCGCATCGTTGGCAGCTATAAAGGCTGAAGGAAGATGGTCTTTTCCGAACTGCCGAATGGCTTTTTCCATGTTGGCTTTTCCTGCATCTACACGAAAATCCCCCTTATAGAAATAGGGTTCTTTATAGAGACCTTGCTTTTCTAAGTACTGCTTTGCAAGCTTAGTACGAGGGTCTGTCCAGGCTCCAGAATGGTCACTGTATGATTCCTCTCCAGCTATAAACCCGATTTTCTGATGTCCCTGCTGTTTTAAATAATCAATTGTTTGACGCATCGCTTTCTTGAAATCAATCAGAACGGCATCGTCTTCTTGGTCACTTGGAATATAATCCACAAAACAGATATAAGGTGCTTGCTCTCGCAGCTTTGCTGTTTGTTCTGGGCTGAACTTCCCGATGGCTAAAATGCCTGCTAAATCTTTCTCCATTTTTTCTTCTTCATGATGATAGACTCTGACGATATCATACCCCATCTGCTGCGCCTGCTGCTCTGCACCCAATCGAATCGATAGATAGTAAAGATCATTCAGCTCTTCTTCTTGCGTATACCAGTTCACAATTGCCAGCTTGCTGTTTTTCTGCGGAGCTTTTTTACGATGATTTTTGTACTCCAACGCTTCTGCTGCTTCAAAAATTCTCTTTTTTGTTTCATCTCCTACAGATAAGGTAGGATCATAATTCAAAACTCTAGAAACAGTTGAAGTGGAGACGGCTGCTTTTTCAGCAATGTCTTTTAATGTGGCCATCTATTCACTCCTCTTTTCAAATTCTTTTCTATTATACAAAAAGATGCCCGTTAGAGCATCTCTTTCTTTAACTGATCTGCATGGCTCGGCTTTCCTTTATTAAATGGTATCAAACCGGTAAATCGTTTGAGAATGGTAGGTTTCTTCTGGTCTCAGCTCAATATTTCCAAATCCTGTGTGATTAATCGCATCCGGCAAGGCTTGAGTTTCCAGTGTAAGACCTGCATACGGCTGCGCCGGCTCTCCTTTTATAGTATAGGCATCCATTTCCTTGTTATGCGTAAAAATCACGACACTTTCTTCATCAGTCGTCATGGTTACGCGGCGTCCACTGTCTGCTTCTGAAAGAATCGCCTGCACGGACTGATCTTTTTGATCCAGCACAAAAGGATGATCTAATCCTGAAGCCGGTTTGATTTGAGCATCATCAGACAGTACCGCTTCCCTTAATCGTTTAGGTTCCGAAAAATCAAAAGCTGTTCCTTTTGATTCCTCCAATTTACCTGTTGGCAGATTACGTTCCGCCAGTGTACCGTATTTTGTACTAGCCAGCTGCAGTGTATGATCTAGAATCGGCTGTTTAATATCCCCTGTCAGATTGAAGTAGATATGATTGGTCGGATTAAACAGAGTTGGTCGATCTGTTTTTGCAGTGTACTGAATGATCCACTCATTTTTTTCAGTTAATCGGTATTCCACCTGGACTTCCAAGTTGCCAGGATAGCCGTTTTCTCCTTCCAGACTCGTAAGTGTAAAGAGAATACTGGCTGCATCGTCTTCTGACTTCGTTTCAGCAGACCATAATTTCGTATCTAATCCGGACGGTCCGCCATGCAGCTGATTGCCTTTTTCATTTACGTCCAGCTGGTACGATCGTCCATCCAATTCAAACTGTCCGTCAGTGATTCGTCCGGCTACTCGTCCGATCGTTGCCCCATAAAATGGCCGATGCGCTATCATATCTTCCAGAGACTCAACATTAAGGGTAACGTCTGCAATCTGACCATTTTTATCCGGCATCATAATTTTCGTAACAATTGCTCCGTAGGTAATGGCCGATAATGATACCCCATTCGTGTTTGTCAGTGTATATTCTGTTACTTCCTGATTTTGAAACATACCAAAGGTTTTTGTCGTAATCTGCACTTCATTACCTCCTACTGTTTTGATCATTTTTCAGGCAAACGTAGATTTTGTCTTTATCATACCGATTTCAAACGTTCAACAAAATCAAGAAAGGCTGACTGTCCTTTTTCTGTCCGTTTAAACACACCGGCATCTTTGAGAACTTGTAAGAAAATATCGCCCACAGACTGTTGAACAAGCCGGTCGATCTGTTCAGATGAAAGATTTTCTGCCGGCTTTTTCAATGTGTCAGCCCATGGTTGATGAATAGGATTAACTGCCTCGACTTCTCCCGTAAGAAAAGCTTTGACCTCTGCTAATTCTCTTTCAAGTCTTGGCGGCAGAATCGCCAGTCCCATGACTTCAATTAGTCCAATATTTTCTTTTTTAATATGCTGAACGTCTGGGTGCGGATGGAAAAGGCCATCTGGATACTGCTGAGTAGTACGGTTGTTCCGCAGCACCAAGTCCAACTCAAACTGATCTTCTCTCATTCTGGCAATGGGGGTCACCGCGTTATGCGGCGTTGTACCTGTGTATGCCTGGATATCGACCGACGGATCATCGTATTCATCCCAAGTCTCCATGACCTTTTTCGCTGCCTGCTCCATCGCTGACTGATCCTTGCTGCTTAGCCGAATCACTGACATCGGCCATTTAACCAGCCCGGCTTTTACTTGCGTCAAGTCCTTTAGTTGAAAGGTCTCTTCCATTTCCGCTCTTTCCAGCGCAAAAGTGTGCTGACCACCTTGATAGTGATCATGAGAAAGAATCGATCCGCCTACGATCGGTAATCCGGCATTTGAGCCAACGAAATAATGCGGCAATGTCGTTAAGATATCCAACAGATTTTTGATTGCACGCTCTCCAACATTCATTCCCCGGTGTTCTTCAGAAAGGAAAATGGCATGCTCATTATAGTAAGCATACGGAGAATACTGAAATCCCCAAGGCTCTCCGGCTACTTCCAGTCGGATAATCCGGTGGTTTGAGCGCCCTGCATGACTCTTATGACCGGCGTACCCTTCGTTTTCCATACACAACGCATTGACTGGATACGAATATTGCGTTTGTTTAGCCGCCGCAATTTTTTTAGGGTCTTTTTCCGGTTTCGATAAGTTGATCGTAATTTCCAAGTCTCCATACTCTGTTGGATGGGTATACTCAATATTTTTTGCGATTTCTCTGGTTTTAATATAATTGCTCTCTTTGCTGAAGGTATAAAAATCATTCGTTGCCAGCTGCTGATCTTTGGCATAAAGCTGCCAGAAACGGTGATTGACTTCTGACGGTCTCGGTGTCACGACATCCATGATTTTTGCACCGAATACATCGCGCGCAGATGCTGAATCTTCTATCAATTCCGCATCCACTGCATACTCAACAAGATCATCCAGCATAGTTAAATGAGAAGATTCATGAAAAAGTTCATTAGAAGATTCTGGATCCGATAATTCCTTTTTCTTTAATAATTCCAATAATTTATTGGTCAGATAAATCCGGTCTAGCGGGTCGACTTTCTCATGATCAATGTGCCACTGAATAAAAGCAGCAATTGTTGCATCAATCTTCTGATTGCTCAAAGGTTGCTGATTCATTAGGCAACCCATCCCTTTGTTCCGTCTGCTGTTTCAGCAATATAAAATTCTGCTGGATGCCCGATTTCCTGTTCAAATCGTTTGCCTACTTGATCAATAAACGTGTCTACCTTCGCATTTTCAACTATAGCAATACAGCACCCTCCAAAGCCGCCGCCTGTCATTCGTGCACCGATGACACCGGGTTGCTCCCAAGCTAATGATACCAGCAGATCTGTTTCTTTTACCGTCACTTCATAATCATTTTGCAAGGAACGATGTGATTCATTCATTAACTGCCCAAACGTTTTTAAATCACTGGTCTTCAGGGCATTTGCAGCTTGATTCGTCCGGATATTTTCATAAACAGCATGCTTCGCTCGGCGCAGCAGTACATCTTCTTGAATAGAAGTTTTGTGTGCTTCAAATTCTTCTGCCGATAGAGACCCCAGTGACGGAACATCTATATCTGTCTGCAGCTGTTTTAATGCCTCTTCACACTGTTCTCTTCTTAAATTATATTCAGAATCCACGAGTTCTCTGCGTGTCATCGAGTTCATGATTATGATTTTATGATCCGGCAATTCCACCGGTACTTGTTCATAGTCCAGCGTATTGGTATCCAGCAGCATCGCATGTTCTTTTTTGGCCATTCCTACGGCAAATTGATCTAAAATCCCTGAATTCAAGCCTAAGAATTCATTTTCTGTTTTCATCCCTAGTTTGACAATATCAAGTTGAGGAATGTCTAGGTTGAAGCATTCTCTGATAATAACTCCTGTCAGCACTTCTAAGGAAGCAGAGGAGGACAGCGATGCACCGTTTGGGATCGTTCCATAAATATAAATATTCAATCCATTGGGCAGCTCACCGAATTTTTGCTGCAAGTAGAGAAACATGCCTTTTAAGTAATTGGTCCATTTGTCCGCTTTATTGTATTCAATATCTGCCAACTCAAAATTCAGCATTCCATCATCTGGAAAATTTGCTGAATAGGCATATACAGACTGATCGTCTCGCATAGAAACGACAGCATAAGTGCCCATCGTGATTGCACAAGGAAAAACTTTCCCGCCATTGTAATCTGTGTGTTCACCAATTAAATTGATTCTTCCGGGTGAAAAAAAGACTCGTTCTCCAGGTGCACCAAACACTTTTTTGAATCCCTCTAATAACTGTGTTTTCTCCATACTGCTCCCTCATTTCTCCTAGTAGTGACTATATTGTAAACCCTTTAGTAAAAAATAGCAAGTAAATTTACTAAATATTATATACAAGTAAATTACCATTCGGTTTATCCTACAGAATTCCCGATTAAGAACAACACCGTTTATTCTTGCTACTCGGTTTCTTTTGCTGCTTCAGTTGATAGAATGCACTGCTTATTTTCGCTACCCGACCTCTTCTGCTGCTTCAGTTGATAGAATGCACTGCTTATTTTCGCTACCCGACCTCTTCTTCTGCTTTAGTTGATAGAATGCACCGCTTATTTTTGCTACTCGGTCTCTTTTGCTGTCCCAGTTGATAGAATGCACCGCTTATTCTTGCTATTCGGTCTCTTTTGCTGCAACAGTTGATAGAATACACCGCTCATTTTTGCTACTCGGCTTCTTTTGCTGCACCAGTTGATAGAATAAGAGGTTCGTCAGTGTGACCCTTTGTGTCCGACTTCAGATTCCGCATCACTGAGGTATCCTTTGTCTTTCGCTTACAGTTCCTACTGCCTATCCTTCAGCGGCTTTTCATCATCAAGTTATCGCCCATGCCAGGTGCGTAAAAAAACACCTGACTTTTCAATCAAGTGTTTCTGTTAATATAAAGGGGTTAAAGCTTATCCGAACACGGTCTCCAGTAATTGAACGACCCATCCAGACACGTTTAGTCTTGTGCTGTAGAGAATAACACCATCTACTACAATCAATCCGACGATACCAGCAGCCCCCACAAAGAGTGTTTTTATAGAAAATTTTCTTTCTGCCATTTTATTCTCCCCTTAAGTTAACTTTTTTACTTATTGATACTGCTCTATATATTCCTCCATATATAATACTTCTACTACATCCGACCAGTCTAAAACACTGCCGACAAAATCTACAATGTCCAACCCTTTCATTTCATAAGTGGCTTCATCGTTCACCGTACCGGAAGCATCCTCAATATACGTTACCTTATAACCTCTATCACTCGCTGCAATAGACGTGAACAAACATCAGTATTCTGCGTTGAATCCGACCACAAATACTTGGTCCACTTGGTGTTTTACAAGGTATTCAGATAGCTCAGGGCTGGAAAATGCATTCGGAGAAGATTTAACTACAACCAGATTGCTATTTTTCTCAATCCCCTCTGCCAGCCGACTATTTTCTGATTCAGGATCAAATATACTTCCGGATCCCGGCAGCAAGTGCTGCGTCGCTATTATGAATTGCTGTCGATTTTTGAAATCTTTCATTAACGCTGCAATATTATTTTGCTGTCGTTTAAATTGCTTTCTTTTCATTAACCCTTTTTGTACATCTAAGACGATCAACGCCTGCATTTAATCCCTCTTTTTCAAAAATTAATTTGGATCAGTTCAGAATATTGTACATCGGACTGCCTCCTTTTTGAAAGGTATTATGATGGGCAAACATGCTTTAAAGGAAAGGTAGATTCTTAATCATTCGATAAGTTTAATTTAATAAATAATAATGATTAATTTTTATTAATCCTAATCTTATCAAATTCTTATTTACTAATTTAATAGTATCGGTTTATCAAAAATTTAGCAATAAGAAAAAAGCAGCTTTTGAAAAATCTTTCCGCATTTCTTCATAAAATCCTCAAACTTGATCTTTTTAAATCACTGTAATCCCTTTAATTTTGTGATATAATAGATTTTGAAGAAACATATAGTAAACTCGATATACGACTGAATAGGAGGTCAATATTATGCCTTTCTTTATACCTTTCTGGGATCCTACCTTTATTTTGATCATTATCGGAATGGTCATCTCAGGATTTGCAAGTATGTACGTCCAATCCACTTATCGAAAATACAGCAATGTAACCAGCAAAAACGGATTTACAGCTTCAGATGTCTGCCGTAAAATACTGGATGCTGCGCATTTAGAGAATGTACGGTTAGAAGGAATACGCGGAAACCTTACAGACCATTATAATGCCAAAGATAATGTTTTGCGGTTGTCTGATACGACTAGAAATTCAAGATCCGTTGCAGCGATCGGTGTTGCCGCTCACGAAGCCGGCCACGCTCTTCAAGACCGTGATAACTATGGTCCCCTAAGATTGCGTGCTTCCTTGGTTCCAGTAACAAATATTGGACAGACTGCCGCTTTCCCAATCTTATTTTTAGGATTTTTCTTAGGTGAAGCCGGAAGCTTTTTAGTGACTACCGGTATTCTGTTGTTTTCTTTAACGTTGTTATTTCAGCTGGTCACATTACCCGTAGAATTTAATGCGTCAAATCGTGCAATTGAAGTTCTAGAAACACAGGGATTATTATCCAGAGAAGAGATTCCGCAAGCACGTAAAGTTTTGAATGCCGCAGCTTTAACTTATATCGCTGCCGCAATTGCTTCATTCTTAAGTGTTTTGCGTCTGATTTTAATTTTCAGCGGCAGAAGCCGAGACTAATAATGGACTGAATATAATATAATAGCGCCAAGTTCTTGTTGAAGAGAACTTGGCGCTATTTTCATCTTACTTTTGTAGTTGTTCAATATAGTCTTTTAAAATATGGATGGTCTGTACGCAGTCCGATAATTCCGACCATTCTTCAGGGTTATGACTGATTCCTTTTTTGCTTTGTACGAACAGCATGGCAGATGGAACGTGCCGACCAACAATCATTGCATCGTGTCCAGCTCCACTCGGTAAATAGTACGGTTTGATGCCTGATCTGCGTGCACTTTCAGCTAAAAGCGCCTGACGTTCTTTTGCGATTGGTACAGGAGGCACGTCATGCACACATTGATGCGCAAAGGTTACGCCTGTTTGTCTCTGGATATCTTGTCCGGTTTCAATAATTTTATTGACTAATTCCGTTCTTGAGTCAAAAGCAATATCTCTAATATCAACGAACAATATCACTTCCCCTGGAATCACGTTGGTACCATTTGGTTTAACTTGAAGATTTCCTACTGTTGCGACTGCTGTTTCATTAATTGTTCGAGGTAAGGTACTCACTTTTTGGATGAAGGTGCTGGCCGCAACCAATGCATCTTTCCGATCATCCATCGGCGTATTCCCAGCATGTCCTGCTAATCCAGTAAATACCGCTTTTAACCAGTAAGGTCCTGCGATTCCTGTGACAATTCCCGTAGGCAGCTCTGCTTTTTCAAGTTTCTTTCCTTGTTCAATATGAACTTCCACAAACGTTTCTATTTCACTTAGATCTCTTCCCGCAGCACTGTATCCTTCTACGGTTAATCCTACATCTTGAATTACTTCACCGAATAAAAGGTCATCATAATCTCTTCTCTTCAGAGTCTTTTCCATATCTGTATCTCTGACCATTGCTTCACTGCCCGTTAGCCCACCATTAAAACGGGACCCTTCTTCATCCGTAAAAATGACGACTTCATAAGGTTTTTCAGGTGTATAGCCGGTATCTTTCCATGCCTGCGCAACTTCTAATGCAGAGAGTACTCCAATTGTTCCATCAAAATGTCCACCGTTTGGAACAGTATCTACGTGGGATCCACTCATGATTGCCGGTTTCTCAGGAGTTTTCCCTTCCATTCTTCCGAATATATTTCCGGCACCGTCTTCTGAAATAGAAAGCCCAGCTTCTTTCATCCACTCTATCACCCGGTCTTTCGCTTCTCTTTCCAGCAGTGAAAAACCTGGACGCTTGGCTCCCTCATCTTCGGTTAATCCAATGTTCGCCAAAGCCGTTAATCTCTCAGCTAACCGCTCTCCTGAAACACCATGTTTGGAAAAAGATGCGTCATATGTCTTTAATAATCGTTCATCCAAATTTATGTATTGCTGTGTCATTCCAATCTCCCCATTTCTTTTGACTGAGTTAATTATATCATTCTCTTGTAAAAGAAAAAGTCGGACAGTCTGCATCGCTTCCTGAAAATAGCCTCTGTAGAAAAAGCAGTACTTTTTTAAGAAATCCATCTGCTCCTTTAAGCCGTTATTCGACGGCTTATTTTCATTCTCTAAATTTATCTCGCTGTATTCTCCCTCTATTCGACGACTTATTCTCTCGCTTCATATTTATCTCACTGAATTTCGCCTCTATTCGACGACTTATTTTCACGCTCCAAATTTATCTTACTGAATTCACCCTCTATTCGGCACCTTACTCTCTTTCTCCAAATTTATCTCGCTGTATTCTCCCTCTATTCGACGACTTATTCTCATTTTCCAAATTTATCTCACTGTATTCTCCCTCTATTCGGCGACTTACTCTCATTCTCTAAATTTATCTCGCTTAATCACGTTAAAAAGTAAAAAATCCCCTTCTTCACTCTGTTAAAGCGAAAAAGGAGATTTGATTTGTTTTCAATCATTCATAGTACTTAACGTTCTGCTGTTTCAGCAAAAACGGTTGACCATTCATCACGTTTTGCCAGGAAGTCGCGGGCAACTTCTTTTGCGCCTTCAAGCGTATGGTGGGCAGCCCAGCCGCATTGCTTTTCATTGCTGGCAGGTACTTCGTCTGCTTCTAAGATGTCTTGCATCGTTTGTTCCAATACGTCTAGAATTTCGTCATAATGCTCATGGTTCAATACTGTCAGATAAAAACCTGTCTGACAGCCCATGGGACCAAAGTCGATCACATAATCCGCATGATTGCGAATATGTTCTGCTGTCAAATGTTCTAGAGAGTGCACAGCCATCATATCCATGTGCTCTTTGTTCGGTTGCGAAAAGCGGACATCATACTTCACAATGACGTCTCCGTGAGCACCTGTTTTACGGTCTGCTACTCTTACATAAGGGGCAGCGACTTTGTTGTGATCTAAATTAAAACTTTCTACATTCATCTTTTTTTCCGGCATATTCCTTCTCCTTTACTTCAATCCGTGATTCTATGATACTATATTTCTCAGATTATGCAATCTGCCTAAAAAGCGTCCTCATATCCAGAAGCGTCATAACTTTCTACCAAATCTTCATAAAATACAGCTTTTGAAGTTTGAATGTACGGAGACAGGAACAAATACCCTAGTCCAAAAGTAAACAGTGCAAGAATATGCCATCCGACAAAGCTGAGTTCTAAGATGAAAAGCCGTCCTTTGTTTCCTCTCATCAATTCTTTGCTTTCTGTAATGTAATCTATCGGAGACAAGTTTTCGCCGTTCTCTATGGCATCTTTATAAATGTAATAGGCTTGAGAATAGGCAAAATTAGCGATAATTCCCGGGATAATAAATAGAAAAGACCATAGAATTGTAAATACCCATGTAATAATAGCGATAGCCAGCACTTGGATCGTGTACCCTTTTCTGATGACACGAAAAGCATCACTCAAAGGTTCAATAGTGTAGTCGTTGTATCTTACTAAATCAAGCAAAGTATAGGCGATACTTGTCGTAAATAAAATCGTTGCTATATTGACTAAAATTTCCTTTATATCAATAAAAAATAAAAACGAAAATTCTGATAGTTCTGCATCAGTGGGAGAACCCATACTAAATATATCAAGCGTCTCCGATACGCCTCCCGCAAACAACATTCCTATAACTACCGGTATAATGCTCAGCAGTGCAACATCTTTCCAGTTCCCGCTCAGTCGTTCTCTTGCTCTTCTTTTAATTTCCCCGGTTGGCAACATGCTTTTTTTCTCCTCCAGATAAACACAGTTATTTTAAGTGAAAAATGATTTAAATGAAACATTTGCATTTATTTTAATCTAATTTTCGTCCTGTATGATCTACGTTCGCAGGAGTGACAAAGTCTGTTTTTCCTGTTCTGATAAATACAGTTTTTTCATGTTCCTTAATATTGTTAAACAAATCTGCTCACCTTTTTCACCGAGAGAGACGGCTTCATTGAACCGAGATTTATACGCTTGCAGCAGTATTGTTTTGTGTTCAGGACTTGCAAGACCGATCCGCCAGGTAGCCTGTAAAATGGTGTCCCCAACTGACCTGTTCTGATCATATGTCGCTTGCCAGATTTTTGGAAATACTGCTTCCATTTTGAATTCTGTGTCACTGATTGCTAAGTAAGACAGAAGTTGTCCTGCTTGTGCTCTCTGGTCTGCTTCAACAGATTCTAATTCAAAGACTAAGGTGTCCCATACTCTATAAACCCAGTCTACAGGGCGCTCCAATGACTCTAAGAGAAGCTGAAATGCCGTCATTTGACTACTGTGATCCGAACTGTTTAATAATTCAAATAACATCTTAGTTTCTTTATCCATGTCCTCATCCCTTTTTAAAACTTCGAATACTTATTTTGATACTTTCATCTTATCGTAGTTTTTTCAACGAGGACATCCTGCTTAAGACTGATTTTTATTGATATAATTGTTCAGATAGCTCAATTTGCTTTCGAAGTTCTTTATCCATTTTTTTCAATCGATTTTGCACGACAATAATTTGATCTTGCAGCGTGATTAATCCAGCAATATTGTTTTTGATCTTCGTATTATTACTAATATCGGAAAAGATATTATCGAAGAACACATCCATCGTTCGATGTCCGTTGGAAATAAACTCAAAATTGCTTTCCCATTCATATTCCACATCTTTCAGTTCTATCTGGTATCTTCTTAGTTCAGAGTCTACTTTAGCCATCAATTCTTCTGCTTTATCGATCTTATCGTATTTCATCATATCCGTAAAAAAACCGCCGCCCATCATGTCCATGGTGGACCAGTTCTGAGCTGACCTTAAATGCTCATGAGCAAATTCTATTCGGTCTAAAATACTTTCCCCTGCACGAAAGGCTTCTTCTACTTCAATTAACTGCTGGCGCCATTCCATTCGCTTCGCTGACTCTTCATTCAGCAACATCTGATATTCAGGATCGCTTGCGGCTAGCTGTTCTTTTAATTCTTCTAGTGCTTGTTTTGCCTGGGCAACTTGCAACTCTAACTTCGCATAGTTGGCTTTTTCTTCTTCCAGTTCTTCTGCTGCTTGATCAAGCTGATACCTCGCTTGAATCTGTTCCTGCTTTTCTTTTTCCATTCTTTTGTCCTGTGAACCGATAACGGAACGAACAAAGTGCGCAAAAGAGGGTTCTTCTATTTTTTCTAAGTCTTTTGTCTCCTCATTATAATGAACTTTTGCCTGTGCATATTTTTTAGCACAAGTGTCTACATTTTCATCAGATGCTTCCAATTTTCTAAGTAGTGATGTGTATTTAGTTTGCAGGATTTCTAACTCTATCATTTTCTCTCTCCTCTATTCAGTTTCTCTTCTCTATGTAGGTGGAACTTACGCCCTCCATTATACCTGTCGCCCTTTTGAAATGCTACGGTCCTCGAAGAAGAATTTGTACAAAAAAACAAGCTGAGCACTCAAAAGAGGACCTCAGCTTGTTCTATTTGTTATTATTTTCCGATTTCAGCACGAACTACATCAGCAATGCGTTCAACGTAGCCTGTAACGGTTTCTTCTGTTTCTGCTTCGGCCATGACGCGCAGCAGTGACTCAGTCCCACTTGGACGAACCAGTACTCGTCCATTTCCATTCATTTCCGCTTCTACTTCTTCGATCACAGATTTGATAGCATCATTGTCCATAACATTATGCTTGTCTGTAACAGGGATGTTTACTAGTTTTTGCGGGAATGTTGTAACTTCTTCAGCTAATTCAGATAGTTTCTTACCTGTCTGCTTCATAACATTCAGTAATTGAATTCCTGTCAGTAGTCCATCTCCAGTTGTATGGTAGTCCAAGAATACAACATGTCCAGACTGCTCTCCACCTAGATTATATCCATTTTTAAGCATTTCTTCTACAACATATCTGTCACCAACTTGGGTTTTAACAGATTCCAGATCATGTTGTTCAATTGCTTTATAAAACCCAATATTACTCATCACGGTTGATACAATAGTATTCTTTTTCAAACGGCCTTCATCATGCATGAACTTACCGCAGATATAAAGAATTTTATCCCCATCTACAATATTGCCTAATTCATCTACGGCAATCAATCGGTCCCCATCGCCATCGAAAGATAGTCCAACATCTGCCCCTTTTTCTTTAACAAATTCTGCTAAATGTTCTGGGTGAGTACTCCCGACACCTGCGTTAATGTTCAAACCATCTGGAGCAGCCCCCGTCACATCGAAGTCTGTATCCAGATCAGCAAATAAGCGATTCAACAGTGGGCTTGCTGCACCATTTGCGCCATCCAGCGCAACATGCAGACCAGATAGATTTCCTGATATCGTTTGAGTTAAGAACTGAATGTATTTCAGCATTCCTTCTTTATACTCTTCAGATGTTCCTAAACCTTCTGCACTCGGGCGCGGCAGAGTATCTTTTTCAGCATCGATCAATGCTTCAATTTCCTGCTCTTGATCATCTGATAATTTGAATCCGTCTGCACCGAAAAACTTGATTCCATTATCTTGAACTGGATTGTGTGAAGCAGAAATCATGACTCCAGCTGTAGCTCCTTGCTGACGGGTTAAGTAAGAAACGCCAGGAGTTGTCAATACGCCTAGTCTAAGCACTTCAGCCCCTACGGAAAGTAATCCTGCAATCAGAGCGTATTCCAGCATACGGCCGGAAACTCGTGTATCTTTTCCAACCAGCACTCGCGGTCTTTCATCTTCAGTATGCTGAGCTAACACATAACCGCCATATCTTCCAAGTTTAAAGGCCATTTCTGGTGTGAGTTCAGCATTCGCAATGCCTCTGACACCATCTGTTCCAAAATATTTTCCCATTCGTTTATATTCTCCTTTTTCAATCAGGTACGTTGACTTTATTCTGCTGAATTATCTCCGCTGGTTTCCTCTTCATTAGGGGAAACTCGAATCAAAACTTCCAACTCTTCAGGATCTGTTCCTGTTATTCCTTCAGGCAATGTCAACGGGACTGTCCGAATCGTTGACTCAGTAATGCCAGAGATATCTACATCAACCGAGAAATTGTTCAATGCTTCCAATGCGTCTGTTTCTCCTGTGACCGTTACATTTTCAGGCTGTCCCTGAGAGAATTCCAGGTTATATTCGTACGCATCATTTCCTGTACCGGTTTTTTTCAATACAATCGGAACTGTTCTCTGTGTTCCTTCAACCGGTACGGTAACTTCAATCTGCTGCGGATCGATATTGACGTTCAGCGGATCTCCAGATGCATTCAAGACCAGTACATTTAGTGTCAATTGTATATCTTCTGTAATGTCTGATTCTTCTGGTGCGACAACAACCATGACATCACTGATTTGTTCCATAGTCGATTCAGCACCGGACACTGTAACGATTTCTACGGAAAGGACAGGTTCACCAGCCGTATATCCTTCCGCCAAATGTGCCGATTCATTAAATTCTGCTCTAACTTCAAATTCTTCTACTTGTTTCGGCTCTACAGTCAATGTAAATTCCGAAGGACTGATTGAATAATCCAGCTGATTGCTCAACCCTTCTGCTTCTAACTGAACTTCATGGGTCCCCGGTCCAAGTTCATTCAAATCAGGAGTCACAATATTGAAGTTCTGTGTTGCTAAGGTCTGAGTCAAAATAGCTTGCGGGCCTTCCAGTCGAATCGTGGCCGTTTCTGGAATTCCGGACACAAAATACTGTTCCCGGTCAACATTGATGTCGATCGGCATATTCGCAATGACTTCAGATCCGGTAATACTCGCCCCATCTGTAGGGTTTGTAGATAAGTTTCTAGATTCTTCATCATAATATACAAATGAAAACAGCAGAATGGCAAAAAACAACGCCACGCCCCGTGTAAACCACTTACTATCTAAATTCCATTTCACTTGCCAGACACTCCTTTCCACACCGATTCAATGATCTGCTGGATCGGTCCTTGTGTCTCTTTCTCCTTCTCCGTCATAACGAGTTCTTTGTTTAGGTACTCCACAACGTCATTACTGCTCATTTCTGTAATTAGATTTCCGTTTCTAGAAATGCTGATTTCACCAGTTTCTTCAGATACAATTAACGTGATGGCATCTGTCACTTCTGATAATCCAATTGCTGCCCGGTGCCTTGTTCCCAATTTTTTAGGGATGGCCGGACTTTCAGATAATGGGAGATAACTTGCAGCAGTAGCTACTTTGAAATCCTTAATGATGACTGCCCCATCGTGCAAAGGTGTGTTGGGAATGAAAATATTGATCAGCAGTTCAGAAGAAATATCTGCACCGATCGGGATTCCCGTTTTAATATATTCGTCCAGTCCACTTTCCATTTCAATCGATATTAAAGCACCGATTCTCCGTTTACTCATATACTGGATAGATTGCGCCAAACTGTCGACGACCATTTCGCTTGGATTGCTTTTCTTTCTTCTTCCGAATAAAGACCCTCTGCCTAAATGTTCCAACCCTCTTCGCAACTCCGGCTGGAAAATAATAATCAAGGCAAGCGCAGACCACTGTATTACAAAATCCACAATAAATTCAGTTGTATTCAACTGGAGCACCATGCTGAAAAGTTTCAGTAATAAAATCACACCGATTCCTTTCAACAACTCAACTGCTCGCGTTCCTCGTACAATCTTAATTAATTGATAGATAAAAAAGGCTACAATGATAATGTCTACGATATTGATTCCGGTTCTCAAGGTAAAGAATTGAGACCAGTCAAAGTTTCTTATAAAATCAAAGGGCATGAACGTCACCTCCTAATTCTAAACATGCACGAAATTAGTATATCACATCTATTCGCTTTAATCGTATGTTACTTGGAAATTTATCACAAATCCATCATGAATCTGTTCATTAAAAAAAGCTGTATAGCAGACGCTACACAGCTTTTTGAGACTGGGCTACTAGGATTCGAACCTAGGGAATGACGGGATCAAAACCCGCTGCCTTACCGCTTGGCTATAGCCCAATAGTAATAATGGAGGGAGTAGGATTCGAACCTACGAACCCGAAGGAGCGGATTTACAGTC
>OMJG01000402.1_pt1 | contig 32849 bp, 31 predicted proteins | sample 1646431 | NCBI WGS metagenome assembly OMJG01 (sample SAMN03771674, study PRJEB25209) | food metagenome | isolation source: Cotija cheese | place: Mexico:Jalisco,Michoacan | collected 2011-12-12
GACGAGGAGGACCTATGGGTTCCGTCATCAAGAAGCGTCGCAAGCGCATGTCGAAGAAGAAGCACCGCAAGATGCTTCGCCGTACCCGCGTTCAGCGGCGGAAGCTCGGCAAGTAGAAAGCCGCCGGCCGTAGGGTCGGTTGCTTTCTCGCCAGCAGCAGGAAGGCGTGGTCCCCGGATTACCGGGGGCTGCGCCTTCCGGCGTTTCCGGGGCCGGGTTCCGTGGCAGCGCTCTCTGCAGGGTGGCAGCTGCAAGTGTCGCCGACGGGCCTTCGGGTGACATTTGCCGCTGCCACGGTGCGGTTACCGCTGCCATAACCGGGCCCCGGCCTGTCAGCGGGCGATGTCCGCTGCTCCTGCCTTGTCACGGGTTCCCCACCCGCTCGACCTGCGACCAGGTGTGATCGGCGACTAGGCTCTGCGTCGTGAGCCCCTACCCCTCCGACCCCGCGCAGCCCGCCAACCATGCCAACCATGCCGACCGCCCGGTCACCGTCACCCTCCTGGTCCGCAGCACCTGTGGTTCGTGCGCGAGGGTCCGGGAGCAGATCACGCCGCTGTGTGTGGATCTGCATGCTGACCTCGACGTTGTCGATGTCGACGGGGAGACGTCACTGGCCGTCGAGTTCGGGGACCGCGTCCCGGTGGTTCTCGTCGACGATGAGGAGGTCGCCTGCTGGGAGATCGACGACGACGAACTGGTGGACGCCGTCACCGCCGCGAGAGCACGCTGATCCGGAGCAACCTGACACCGGAGCCCTGACTGAAGCCCCTGCGCAAATGCGGGCACCGTCCACGCCGCGCGGGGCTGCACCATATACATCACACACCCGCACGCTTTGGTCATCGGGGGGTGGAACAGATACCGTAGATATCCGTTGACACCATTGGAGCCCGCCGGCCCCGGCGGAGTCCCAATGAATTCATACGCGTCGAATTATGACACACAGGAGGCGGAACGCCCATGGCTGGACTGGGTATCACCGGGCCCGCAGCTGTCCTCCTCGTCGGACTGTCCTTCCGCTCCGCACCCGTGCCGGTGCTGGAGAAGGCGTCCGCCGCAGCCGCTGACCTGGCCTCACTGGAGCAGGACATGCTCGACGGCGACTGCGTCACCGAGGCTCTGGTCCTCTCCACCTGTAACCGCATGGAGTTCTACGTCGCCACCACGGCGTTCCACCCTGCGCTCGACCATGTCGTCGAGACCGTCGCCTTCCATGCGGGTATCCCTGCGACCGACCTGGAGCCCTACCTCTACGTCCGCTACGCCGACAAGGCCGCCGAGCACATGCTCACCGTCGCCTCCGGTCTGGATTCGATGGTCATCGGCGAGCAGCAGGTCATCGGCCAGCTCCGCTCGGCCTACCAGACCGCCGACGCGAACGGCACCGTCGGAAGCACCCTCCACGAGCTCACCCAGCGTGCCCTGCGCACCGGCAAGCGCGTCCACTCCGAGACCGAGGTGGACGTCGCCGGATCGTCGATGGTGAGCTTCGCGCTTGATCACGCACTGTCCGAGCTCGGCGCCACCGACATGGTCGGTCGCCGTGCCCTCGTCGTCGGCGCCGGCGCGATGGCCTCTCTCGCCTCCACCTGGCTCGGCCGGGCGGGCGTGGAGCACGTCACCGTGGCGAACCGGACGCTGAGCCGCGCCGAGAACCTCGCCGACCATGCCCGCCAGGCGGGTGTGGCGGCCTCCGCCGTGCCATTGACCGGGATTCCGGGCGTCCTCGCAGGTGTCGATGTCGTGGTGTCCGCCACCGGCGCCGTCGGCACGGTCCTCTCCGGTGAGGACATCGCCGGAGCCCAGGCCAGCCACCCGCACCGCATGGTGCTCGTGGACCTGTCCATGCCGCGTGACATCGATGACGCGGTCACCGGGGACGGCGACCAGATCCGCCTGCTGAACATCGAGGAGCTCACCACCCTGGCCGGTGACGGCACCAGGGACGAGGCCGCCGCCCGCGCCGTCGTCGCAGGTGAGCTCTCCGAGTACCTCGAGCAGGTACGCGTCCAGTCGGTCGTCCCGACGGTCAAGGCCCTGCGCCAGCGCGCCTCCGACGTCATCGACGACGAGCTCGGCCAGCTGATCCGCCGGACCCCCGGCATGAGCGACCAGGACCATGCCGAGGTGACCCGCACCGTCCGCCGCGTGGTCGACAAGATCCTCCACACCCCGACGGTCCAGGTGAAGAAGCTCGGTTCCGCCGACGGCGTGAACTACGCCGAGGCCCTCGCCGTCCTGTTCAACCTTCCTGCCGGGTCCTCGGCACCCGTCTCCCGTTCGCTGGAGCCCGGGGACGCCGGACTCGCACGGATCGGCAACATGCTTTCCGGAGAGGCCTCATGACCCGCACTCTTCTCATCGGCACCCGGGCGTCGGCCCTGGCGTCGACCCAGACCGGCATGGTGCGCGACGCCCTGGTCGACAACGGTGCGACCGCCGACCTCCACTTCGTGCACACACCGGGGGACGCGTCCCAGAAGGCGCAGACCCCGGTGTCCCGCATCGGTGTCGGCGTGTTCACCGAGACCCTCCGCAATGCCCTGGCCGCGGGCGAGTGCGATGTGGCCGTGCACTCCTTCAAGGATCTGCCGACCGCACCGGACCCCCGCTTCATCGCCGTCGTCCCGCCGCGGGTCGATCCGCGGGAGGTCCTCGTCAGCCACGGCAACCTCACCCTGCGTGAACTGCCCACCGGGGCGAAGATCGGCACCGAGCAGGCCTGGCTGGAGCGGGCGGAGTTCGTGGCCGCCTCCGGGACCCCCAGCCAGGTCATCCGCAGCACCCAGACCTGGTTCGCCGACGGGTTCCTCGCGGCCCAGCCGGTCGTGGCCACCGAGCTGATGCACAGCCTGCAGGAGGCGGACCGGCACTGCTACGCACAGCTGTGCCGGGCCCTGAGCCGCCACGATCTGCGCGAGCGCCTCGGGCAGATCCGGGTGCCGGTCCTGGCCGTCGCCGGGGCCGAGGACCCCGCCACGCCCCCGGCCTCCCTGCGCGAGATCGCCGACGGCGTGCCCGACGGGCGCCTGGTGGTCATCGAGGACGCCGCGCACCTGGCCTGCGCGGAGAAGCCCCGGGAGGTGGCCGAGGCCCTGGGGGAGTTCTTCGCCGAGCACCGGCCCGAGGCCCGCGCCGATGCCGCGGCCGCCGACGCCGCCCCCGCCGGAATCACCGCACAGGCCGACGCCGCCCGGCCGAACGGTGAGCTGCCCGAACGGTCCGCGGACCGGGACCGGGTGCACGCCGAGGGCACCGCGGTGCGTCGGCAGGTGCTCTCCGACACCCACGTGGACCGGGCCGTGCGCACCGCCACCGCGTTCACCGCCCCCTTCCAGGACCTGATCTCCCGCTACGCCTGGGGGGAGATCTGGACCCGCCCCGGCCTGGACCGGCCGACCCGCAGCGCCGTGACCCTGACCGCGATGATCGCCGGGCAGCACTGGGAGGAGTTCGACATGCACGTGCGGGCCGCCCGGCGCAACGGCGTCACCGTGGCCCAGCTGCAGGAGATCCTGCTGCAGACCGCGATCTACTGCTCGGTGCCCTCGGCCAACACGGCCTTCGCCCGCGCCCAGCAGGTTCTGCGCGAGATCGGGGACCTGCCCCCGGCCGCACCCCAGGACCCCGACCACCCCGATGACCACGCCGATGCCCCGGAGGATGAGCGCCGATGAGCACCCTCGCGCAGACCTACGTGTACGACGCCGTGCGCACCCCCTTCGGGCGCTTCCGCGGCGGCCTGTCCGGCACCCGCCCGGATGACCTGGCGGCCTTCGTGCTGGCCGAGATCCTGCGGCGCAGCCCCGCGCTGGACCCGGCCGCGGTGGACGAGGTGATGCTCGGCAACGCCAACGGCGCCGGGGAGGAGAACCGCAACGTCGCCCGCATGGCCGCGCTGCTGGCGGGGATGCCCGTGTCCGTGCCCGGCACCAGCATCAACCGGCTGTGCGGCTCCTCCCTGGACGCCGCGATGCAGGCCTCCCGCCAGATCGCCGTCGGGGATGCGCGGATCGTGCTGACCGGCGGGGTGGAGTCCATGTCCCGGGCCCCCTGGGTGCTGCCCAAGACCGAGCGGCCCTTCCCCGCCGGGAACCTGGAGCTGGCCTCCACGACCCTGGGCTGGCGCCTGGTCAACCCCCGGATGGACCCGGCCTGGACCGTGTCCCTCGGGGAGGCCAACGAGCAGCTGGCCGAGACCCGCGGGATCACCCGCGAGCGGATGGACGCCTTCGCCGCGCGCTCGCACCGCCTCACGGCTCGTGCCTGGGAGGAGGGCTTCTACGACGAGCTGGTGGCCGAAGTCCCGGACACCGAGCTGACCCGGGACGAGTCTCTGCGCCCCGGGACCACCGAGGAGACGCTGGCCGGGCTGAACCCCGCCTTCCGCAAGGACGGCGGGCGGATCACCGCCGGCAACGCCTCCCCGCTGAACGACGGCGCCTCCGCGGTGCTGCTGGGCAGCGAGAGCGCGGCGGAGCTGATCGGGCGGGACCCGGTGGCCCGCATCGCCGGGCGCGGGACCCACGCCCTGGTCCCACAGGACTTCGGCATCGCCCCGGTGGCCGCGGCCGAACAGGCCCTGGCCCGGGCCGGCATCGGCTGGGGCGAGGTCGGGGCGATCGAGCTGAATGAGGCCTTCGCCGCCCAGTCCCTGGTCTGCCTGGACGCCTGGGAGGTGGATCCGCAGATCGTCAACGCCCGCGGCGGGGCCATCGCCATCGGGCACCCCCTGGGCGCCTCCGGCGGGCGGATCCTGGGCACCCTGGCCGCGCGGCTGCGGGAGACCGGCAGCCGGTGGGGCGTGGCCGCGATCTGCATCGGGGTGGGCCAGGGCCTGGCCGTGGTCCTGGAGAACGTCGCCGGGGGCGTGGACTCCCGGTCCGAGGAGAACGAGGGGAAGGAGCGGGCATGACCGAGATCGCGCAGAGCGCGGCCGAGGCCGTCGCCGGGATCGAGGACGGCTCGACCGTGCTGATCGGGGGCTTCGGCAACGCCGGGCAGCCCATGGAGCTGATCGACGCCCTGCTGGAGGGCGGGGCCACGGGCCTGACCGTGGTCAACAACAACGCCGGGCAGGGCGACGTCGGGCTCGCGCGGCTGATCCGGGAGGGGCGGGTCGCCAAGATCATCTGCTCCTTCCCCCGCCAGTCCGACTCCTGGCACTTCGACGAGGCCTACCGCGTCGGGCGGATCGAGCTGGAGCTGGTCCCGCAGGGCAACCTGGCCGAGCGGCTGCGCGCGGCCGGGGCCGGCATCGGCGGGTTCTTCACCCCCACCGGCTACGGCACGGCCCTGGCCGAGGGCAAGGAGACCCGGATGATCGACGGGCGCGGGCACGTGCTGGAGACCCCGATCCACGCCGACGCCGCCCTGATCAAGGCCTTCGCCGCGGATGCCTGGGGCAACCTCGTCTACCGCAAGACCGCCCGGAACTTCGGCCCCGTCATGGCGACGGCCGCCCGGCGCACCATCGCGCAGGTGGATGAGATCTCCCGGGAGCCGCTGGACCCGGAGGTCATCGTGACCCCCGGGATCTACACCGACGTGCTGGTGCGCATCCCCAGCGCATCCGGGCACCGGGCCGCGCGCGAGCGCGCCGAGCACGCATCGAGCACCCCCGCGGAAGGAGACCGCCGATGAGCACCGCCGAGCAGCAGACCCCCGAGGAGGGGCCCCTGGAGAAGGAGGCCCTGGCCCGGCTGGTCGCCGCGGACATCGCCCCAGGCTCCTACGTCAACCTCGGCATCGGCCAGCCCACGACCGTCGCGGATCACCTCGGCCCCGAGCAGGGGGTCACCCTGCACACCGAGAACGGGATGCTGGGCATGGGCCGGGCCGCGCACGGGGAGGAGGTGGACGAGGACCTCATCAACGCCGGGAAGATCCCGGTGACCGAGACCCCGGGCGCCTCCTACTTCCACCACGCGGACTCCTTCGCGATGATGCGCGGCGGGCACCTGGACGTGTGCGTGCTGGGGGCCTACCAGGTCTCCGCCGGCGGGGACCTGGCCAACTGGTCCACCGGCAAGCCCGGCGCGATCCCCGCGGTGGGCGGGGCGATGGACCTGGCGATCGGGGCGAAGTCCACCTGGGTGATGATGCGCCTGCTCACCCGGGACGGCGCGGCCAAGATCGTCCCCGAGTGCACCTTCCCCCTCACCGGCGTCGGCTGCGTCTCCCGGGTCTACACGGACCTGGGGGTGTTCCTGCTGGAGGGGGACGGGACGGTGCGGGTGCGCCAGATGCACGGGATCGACGCGGCCGGTCTGCGCGAGCTGATGCCCGAGGTGCACCTGGTCTTCCCCGACGGCGAGGCCGCGTGAGCCACCACGAGCCGGAGCCGACCGCCGGCACCTACGTGCGCTCGCTGGAGCGGGGCCTGGCGGTGATCCGGGCCTTCGACGCCGAGCACCCGGAGCTCACCCTGGCGCAGGTGGCCGAGCGCACGGGGATGAGCCGGGCCAGCGCCAGGCGGTTCCTGCACACCCTGGCCCACCTGGGCTACGTGCAGGTGGAGGGCCGGGCCTTCCGCCTGGGCCCGCAGGTGCTGTCCCTGGGCTACGCCTACCTGTCCGGGCAGACCCTCAAGCAGGTGGCCGAGGTGCCGCTGCGGGAGCTGTCCGCCCGGCTCGGGGAGTCGGTGTCCCTGTCCGTGCTGGACGGGGCGGAGATCGTCTACCTGGCGCGGGTGGCCGCGCAGCGGATCATGGCCGTGGACATCTCGGTGGGCACCCGGCTGCCGGCCGCGACGACGTCGATGGGCCGGGTCCTGCTCGCCGGGCGATCCCCGCAGGAGGTGGAGCGGCACCTGGGTGAGCACCCGCCGCGGGCGCTGAACCGGCACACGCTGACCGATCCGCAGGCCGTGGCCCAGCGGATCGAGCAGGTGCGCCGGGACGGGTGGGCGCTGGTGGACCAGGAGCTGGAGGTCGGGCTGCGCTCGCTGGCCGTCGGGGTGCGCGGGGCCGGGGGAGAGGTCGTGGCGGGGCTGAACGTCTCCACGCGCGTGGGCACGGAGCACGCGGAGCCGCGGCGGCTGCTCGGGCCCACCCTGGAGGCGCTGCGAGACTGCGCGGGGCGGATCGAGGAGCAGCTGCGCCTGGGTGAGCACCGGGTGTGAGACCGCCCCGGGCCGCGGGGCCCGGAGCCGGTGGGATGTGTCGTGGCTCATGGGCCCTTCCAGGGCGGCGGGGCCTCGTGTATGCTGGACGACGAAGTACCAGCCCCAGCGCGGGTGCGTGCCCACAAGGCTCCGGCTTCGGAGTCTCGCGGACGCGACACCGGAGGCGATCACGGCGGCGGGCTTCGGAATCAATGGCAGGTATGGATACGGTCCTCTGGCGCGCACGCTCTGCGCCAAAATGCCATCGTCTCCGCGTGCCCAAAACCGCCCCGATCACCCCTCCCGCCGGTCGGCGACGTATCAGTGCCTCAGAACCGGCTCCTCACCCGAGACCGCCTGGGACAGACACCGAGCAGCGGCTTCCCCCGTGTCCAGCACGGGGACGGCCGCGGCGAAGCACCAACTGGAGAACACGAACAGTGCCTACCATTCAGCAGCTGGTCCGCAAGGGCCGGACTCCCAAGGTCGAGAAGACCAAGGCGCCCGCACTGAAGGGCAGCCCCATGAAGCGCGGCGTGTGCACCCGCGTCTACACCACCACCCCGAAGAAGCCGAACTCCGCGCTGCGCAAGGTCGCTCGCGTGAAGCTCAACGGCGGCGTCGAGGTCACCGCGTACATCCCCGGTGAGGGCCACAACCTGCAGGAGCACTCCATCGTGCTCGTGCGCGGCGGTCGTGTGAAGGACCTCCCCGGCGTGCGGTACAAGATCGTGCGCGGCGCGCTGGACACCCAGGGCGTCAAGAACCGCGGCCAGGCCCGCTCCCGCTACGGCGCGAAGAAGGAGAAGAAGTAATGCCTCGTAAGGGTCCCGCTCCCAAGCGTCCTCTCGTCGTCGACCCGGTCTACGGCTCCCCGCTGGTCACCCAGCTGATCAACAAGGTCCTGCAGGACGGCAAGAAGTCCACCGCCGAGCGCATCGTCTACGGCGCCCTCGAGGGCGTGGCGCAGAAGGCCGAGGGCGGCGACGCCGTGGCCACGCTGAAGAAGGCCATGGACAACATCAAGCCCTCCCTGGAGGTCCGCTCCCGCCGCGTCGGCGGCGCCACCTACCAGGTGCCGGTCGAGGTGCGCGCCGGGCGCGCCACCGCGCTGGCCCTGCGCTGGCTGGTCGGCTTCTCCAAGCTGCGCCGCGAGAAGACCATGACCGAGCGTCTGATGAACGAGATCCTGGATGCCTCCAACGGTCTCGGTGCCGCTGTGAAGCGCCGCGAGGACACCCACAAGATGGCCGAGTCCAACAAGGCCTTCGCCCACTACCGCTGGTAATCTCATGCCCCGCCCGCCCGTCGCTTCCGGCGGGCGGGTCCCGAGGGCACGGATCCACCTGAAGGAGACACCGTGGCACGTGACGTGCTTACCGACCTGAACAAGGTCCGCAACATCGGCATCATGGCCCACATCGATGCCGGCAAGACCACGACGACCGAACGCATCCTGTTCTACACGGGCATCAACCACAAGATCGGTGAGACCCACGACGGCGCCTCCACGATGGACTGGATGGCCCAGGAGCAGGAACGCGGCATCACCATCACCTCGGCCGCGACCACCACGTTCTGGAAGAACAACCAGATCAACATCATCGACACTCCGGGCCACGTGGACTTCACGGTCGAGGTCGAGCGCGCCCTGCGCGTGCTCGACGGCGCCGTGGCGGTCTTCGACGGCAAGGAGGGCGTGGAGCCCCAGTCCGAGACCGTGTGGCGCCAGGCCGACAAGTACGAGGTCCCCCGCATCTGCTTCGTCAACAAGATGGACAAGCTGGGCGCGGACTTCTACTTCACCGTGGACACCATCGTCAAGCGCCTGGGGGCCAAGCCCCTGGTCATGCAGCTGCCGATCGGCGCGGAGAACGACTTCGTCGGCGTCGTCGACCTGCTGGAGATGAAGGCCTACGTGTGGCCCGGCGACGCCAAGGGCGATGTCACCATGGGCGCGGAGTACGAGACCCGGGACATCCCCGAGGAGCTCAAGGACCGCGCGGAGCAGTACCGCAACGAGCTGATCGAGGCCGTCGCGGAGGCCTCCGAGGAGCTCATGGAGAAGTACCTCGAGGGCGAAGAGCTCACGATCGACGAGATCAAGGCCGGCGTGCGCCAGCTGACCGTGGCCAACGAGGCCTACCCCGTGTTCTGCGGCTCGGCCTTCAAGAACCGCGGCGTGCAGCCCATGCTGGATGCGGTCATCGACTACCTGCCGTCCCCGCTGGACGTGCCCCCCATGATCGGGCACGACCCCAAGGACGAGGAGGTCGAGCTGACCCGCAAGCCCTCGAAGGACGAGCCGTTCTCGGCCCTGGCTTTCAAGGTCGCCGCGCACCCGTTCTACGGCCAGCTGACCTACATCCGCGTCTACTCCGGCGTGGCCTCCTCCGGCCAGCAGGTCACCAACTCCACCAAGGGCCGCAAGGAGCGCATCGGCAAGCTGTTCCAGATGCACTCCAACAAGGAGAACCCGGTGGAGGAGATCCAGGCCGGGCACATCTACGCGGCGATCGGGCTGAAGGACACCACCACGGGGGACACCCTGTGCGATCCGGCCCACCCGATCGTGCTGGAGTCCATGACCTTCCCGAAGCCCGTGATCTTCGTGGCCATCGAGCCCAAGACCAAGGGCGACCAGGAGAAGCTGTCCACCGCCATCCAGAAGCTCTCCGCCGAGGACCCCACGTTCACCGTGAACCTCAACGAGGAGACCGGCCAGACCGAGATCGGCGGCATGGGCGAGCTGCACCTGGACATCCTGGTGGATCGCATGAAGCGCGAGTTCCGCGTGGAGGCCAACGTGGGCAAGCCCCAGGTGGCCTACCGCGAGACCATCAAGAAGGCCGTGGAGAAGGTCGACTACACCCACAAGAAGCAGACCGGCGGTTCCGGTCAGTTCGCGAAGGTGCAGGTCTCCTTCGAGCCGATCGCCCTGGATTCCGAGGAGCTCTACGAGTTCGAGGACAAGATCACCGGCGGGCGCGTGCCGCGCGAGTACATCCCGTCCGTGGATCACGGCATCCAGGACGCGATGCAGCTGGGCATCCTCGCCGGGTACCCGGTCGTGGGCGTGAAGGCCACCCTGGTGGACGGCGCCTACCACGACGTCGACTCCTCCGAGATGGCCTTCAAGATCGCCGGCTCCATGGTCTTCAAGGAAGGCGCGCGGCGGGCCAACCCGGTCCTGCTCGAGCCCCTGATGGCCGTGGAGGTCCGCACCCCCGAGGAGTACATGGGCGACGTCATCGGCGACCTGAACTCCCGGCGCGGCCAGATCCAGTCCATGGAGGACGTCGCCGGCATCAAGCTGGTGGCCGCCCTCGTCCCGCTGTCCGAGATGTTCGGCTACATCGGCGACCTGCGCTCCAAGACGCAGGGCCGCGCGGTGTACTCGATGACCTTCGACAGCTACGCCGAGGTCCCCAAGGCCGTGGCGGACGAGATCATCCAGAAGTCCCGCGGGGAGTGATCCCCACCCCGTCGGCCCGGCCCGATCGGGCCGGGCCGACGGGGACCCCCGGCTTGCGCCGGCGCTTCACGCGTCTGCGGGAAATCCGCTAAGGTAGACAGGGAATCCGTCTTCCACAGCGGACTGCGCGCGGCCAGCGCAAGCTTCCACACAAACGTTCTAGGAGGAACACCCTTGGCTAAGGCTAAGTTCGAGCGCTCCAAGCCTCACGTCAACATCGGCACCATCGGTCACGTCGACCACGGCAAGACCACCCTGACCGCCGCGATCTCCAAGGTCCTCGCCGAGAAGTACCCGGACCTCAACGAGCTCCAGGACTTCGGCATGATCGACTCCGCTCCCGAGGAGCGGCAGCGCGGCATCACCATCAACATCGCGCACATCGAGTACCAGACCGAGAAGCGCCACTACGCCCACGTGGACGCCCCCGGCCACGCGGACTACGTGAAGAACATGATCACCGGTGCCGCCCAGATGGACGGCGCGATCCTCGTGGTCGCCGCCACCGACGGCCCGATGGCCCAGACCCGCGAGCACGTGCTGCTCGCCCGCCAGGTCGGCGTGCCGACCCTGCTGGTCGCCCTGAACAAGGCCGACATGGTCGAGGACGAGGAGCTGCTGGACCTCGTCGAGATGGAGGTCCGCGAGCTGCTGTCCTCCCAGGAGTTCGACGGCGACAACGCCCCCGTCATCCGCGTCTCCGCGCTGAAGGCGCTGGAGGGCGACGAGAAGTGGGTCAAGTCCATCGAGGAGCTCATGGAGGCCGTGGACGAGTACATCCCGGACCCCGTGCGCGACAAGGACAAGCCGTTCCTGATGCCCATCGAGGACGTCTTCACCATCACCGGGCGCGGCACCGTGGTGACCGGTCGCGCCGAGCGCGGGACCCTGGCCCTGAACTCCGAGGTCGAGATCGTCGGCATCCGCCCGATCCAGAAGACCACGGTCACCGGGATCGAGATGTTCCACAAGCAGCTCGACGAGGCCTGGGCCGGCGAGAACTGCGGTCTGCTGCTGCGCGGCCTGAAGCGCGACGACGTCGAGCGCGGCCAGGTCGTGGTGAAGCCGGGTTCCATCACCCCGCACACCAACTTCGAGGCGAACGTCTACATCCTGTCCAAGGACGAGGGTGGGCGTCACAACCCGTTCTACTCGAACTACCGTCCGCAGTTCTACTTCCGGACCACCGACGTCACCGGCGTCATCACCCTGCCCGAGGGCACCGAGATGGTCATGCCCGGTGACAACACCGAGATGTCGGTCGAGCTGATCCAGCCGATCGCCATGGAGGAGGGCCTCGGCTTCGCCATCCGCGAGGGTGGCCGCACCGTGGGCTCCGGTCGTGTGACGAAGATCGTCAAGTAAGGTCACCCGACCTGCTCGGTCGGCGCGGGCAGCCCCCGCGCCGACCGGATCTGCGAGAAGGCCCCGGCACACTTCAGGTGTGTCGGGGCCTTCCCGCGTCCCCGGGCGCGTGCCGCGCGATCGCCGGCCATGGGTCGCCGCCATCGCCCGCTGCCCTCGGTGGGTGTGTGTTCGACCACGAATCCCTCCAGCGCTTGCGGGCGGCTTGCCGGGCATGGCAGGATGGAGGACGTTGTTCAAGCGCTTGCAGGCGTCGATGCGCCGCGTGCACCGGAAGTCCCGCTTCCGGCTCACGGCGGTGCGCTCCGCGCAAGCCACAACGACCCGGTCCGAGATGTTCACGGCGTCTCCGCGCGCAGCGCGCGCGACACGCCCGAGTTCGGGGGTCGGTGCTTCGGCGAGGTGAGGAACCCGGAATCCGTCCGGATTCAGCTCGTGCGAAGCGGCGCCAGGATCCCGCAGCGATCGCCCCAGCGGCGAGCGGCTCGCGGGCGCTTGCCTGAAGACGCCACCACAAGGGACCGTCCGGTCCCATCACAGGGAAGTACTTGAAGAAAGAGAGTCCGACAGATGGCGGGACAGAAAATCCGCATCCGGCTGAAGTCGTATGACCACGAGGTCATCGATTCCTCGGCTCGCAAGATCGTTGAGACGGTGACCCGCGCGGGCGCCACGGTGGTCGGCCCCGTGCCGCTGCCCACCGAGAAGAACGTGTACTGCGTGATCCGCTCGCCGCACAAGTACAAGGACAGCCGCGAGCACTTCGAGATGCGCACGCACAAGCGGCTGATCGACATCGTCGATCCCACGCCGAAGGCCGTCGACTCGCTCATGCGCCTCGACCTCCCGGCAGACGTGAACATCGAAATCAAGCTGTAAAGAGGATCGCATCCCCATGACTAACCACTTCGAGCGCCAGGTGAAGGGCCTGCTGGGCACCAAGCTCGGCATGACCCAGGTCTGGGACGAGAACGGCAAGTTCGTGCCGGTCACCGTCGTCAAGGCCGACTCCAACGTCGTCACCCAGCTGCGCGACCAGGACACCGACGGCTACTCCGCGGTGCAGATCGGCTACGGTGCGATCGATCCGCGCAAGGTCACCAAGCCCATGGCGGGGCACTTCGAGAAGGCCGGGACCACCCCGCGCCGCCACCTCGTCGAGATCCGCACCGCGGACGCCTCCGAGTACTCCCTCGGCCAGGAGCTGAAGGTCGAGATGTTCGAGGCCGGCCAGAAGGTCGACGTCATCGGCAAGACCAAGGGCAAGGGCTTCGCCGGCGTCATGAAGCGCCACGGGTTCAAGGGCGTCTCCGCCTCCCACGGTGCGCACAAGAACCACCGCAAGCCCGGGTCCATCGGCGGTGCCTCCTACCCCGCGCGCGTGTTCAAGGGCATGCGCATGGCCGGTCGGATGGGCAACACCCGCCACACCACCCAGAACCTCACGATCCAGGGTGTCGACACCGAGAACAACGTGCTGCTGATCAAGGGCGCCGTCCCCGGCCCCAAGAACGGCGTCGTTCTGGTGCGCACCGCTGTGAAGGGAGCCTGACACCATGGCAGTCGAAACCCTGAACGTCGACCTGCCCGAGGACGTCTTCGCGCTGGAGCCCAACACGGCTCTGCTGCACCAGGTCGTCATCGCGCAGCTGGCCGCCGCCCGCCAGGGCACCCACAAGGCCAAGAACCGCGGAGAGGTCTCCGGGGCCGGGCGCAAGCCCTTCAAGCAGAAGGGCACCGGCCGGGCCCGCCAGGGCTCCATCCGCGCCCCGCACATGACCGGCGGCGGGATCGTCCACGGGCCCGTCCCGCGCGACTACTCCCAGCGCACCCCCAAGAAGATGAAGGCCGCGGCCCTGCGCCAGGCCCTCTCGGATCGGGCCGCCCACGGTCGCATCCACGTGGTCTCCTCCCTGGTGGACTCCGTGTCCACCAAGGCCGCGAAGGCCGCCCTGGCCGAGATCACCCCGCGCAAGAACGTCCTGGTGGTCATCGACCGCAAGGAGGACGCCGTCGCGCTGTCCGTGCGCAACCTGGTGAACGCCCACGTGCTCTACGCCGACCAGCTGAACACCTACGACGTGCTGCTGGCCGACGACGTGGTCTTCACCAAGGACGCCTACGACGTGTTCGTGGCCGTGGCCAGCAAGGCCGGAAAGAACCAGGAGGTCGCCCAGTGAGCGCCACCATCAAGGATCCCCGCGACGTCATCATCGCCCCCGTCGTCTCGGAGAAGAGCTACGGCCTGATCGACGAAGGCAAGTACACCTTCGAGGTCGACCCCCGCTCGAACAAGTCCGAGATCAAGGACGCCGTGGAGCGCATCTTCGGCGTCAAGGTCTCGGGTGTGAACACCATCAACCGTGCCGGGAAGCGCAAGCGCACCCGCTTCGGCTGGGGAGCGCGCAAGAGCACCAAGCGTGCCGTCGTGACCCTGCGCGAAGGCAGCATCGACATCTTCGGCGGTCCGCAGGCCTGAGCCTGCGGAGACCACTTGAACGAGGAAGACAACTATGGCAATCCGTAAGCACAAGCCGACGACCCCGGGCCGCCGCGGCTCGAGCGTCGCCGACTTCGCAGAAATCACGCGCACGACCCCGGAGAAGTCCCTGGTCCGTCCGCTGCCCAAGAACGGCGGGCGCAACAGCTCCGGGCGCATCACCACCCGGCACAAGGGCGGCGGCCACAAGCGCCAGTACCGCCTGATCGACTTCCGCCGCCACGACAAGGACGGCGTGAACGCCCGGGTCGCGCACATCGAGTACGACCCGAACCGCACCGCGCGCATCGCGCTGCTGCACTACGTGGACGGGGCGAAGCGCTACATCATCGCCCCCAACCGCCTGCAGCAGGGCGACGTCGTGGAGTCCGGCCCCAACGCCGACATCAAGCCCGGCAACAACCTGCCGCTGCGCAACATCCCCGTGGGCACCGTGATCCACGCGGTGGAGCTGCGTCCCGGCGGGGGCGCCAAGCTCGCCCGCTCCGCCGGCGCCTCCGTGCAGCTGGTGGCCAAGGAGGGCAAGTACGGCCAGCTGCGCCTGCCCTCCGGGGAGATCCGCAACGTCGACGTGCGCTGCCGCGCCACGATCGGCGAGGTCGGCAACGCCGAGCAGTCCAACATCAACTGGGGCAAGGCCGGACGCAACCGCTGGAAGGGCATCCGCCCGACCGTGCGCGGCGTCGTCATGAACCCGGTGGACCACCCGCACGGCGGTGGCGAGGGCAAGACCTCCGGTGGTCGGCACCCCGTCAACCCGAACGGCAAGCCCGAGGGGCGCACCCGCCGTCCGAACAAGGACAGCGACAAGCTCATCGTCCGTCGCCGTCGCACCGGCAAGAAGCGCTAAGGAGCCTGACACATGCCTCGCAGTCTGAAGAAGGGCCCTTTCGTCGATCAGCACCTCTACCTGAAGGTCGCCGCTCAGAACGACAAGGGCACCAAGAACGTCATCAAGACGTGGTCCCGCCGCTCGATGATCATCCCCGACATGCTCGGGCACACGATCGCCGTGCACGACGGACGCAAGCACATCCCCGTGTTCATCACCGAGTCGATGGTCGGGCACAAGCTCGGCGAATTCGCTCCCACGCGGACCTTCCGCGGCCATGTGAAGGACGACCGCAAGGGCAAGCGCCGCTAGGTCGGGTTCCCCCGATCCAGCAGCTCACGCTCTTCGGCTAGAAGACGAAAGAGAGATAGGCAATGGAAGCCAAGGCATCTGCGCGCTACGTTCGCGTGACGCCTATGAAGGCCCGGCGCGTCGTCAACCTGATTCGTGGCAAGCAGGCGAATGAGGCTCTGGCGATTCTGAAGTTCGCCCCGCAGGGCGCTTCGGAGCCGGTGTTCAAGATCGTGGAGTCCGCGGTGGCCAACGCCCGCCAGCTGGCTCAGCGCGACAGCGTCGCCTTCACGGAGGAGGACCTGTACGTGTCCGAGGCCTTCGTGGACGAGGGCCCCACCATGAAGCGGTTCCAGCCGCGGGCCCAGGGGCGCGCATACCGCATCAACAAGCGAACCAGCCACATCACCGTGGTGCTCGCTACCCCGGAGAACGAGGAGGACCGCTAAGTGGGACAGAAGATCAACCCGCACGGATTCCGACTGGGGATCACCACGGACCACAAGTCGCACTGGTTCGCTGACTCCACCAAGGAAGGCCAGCGCTACAAGGACTTCGTCCGTGAGGACATCAAGATCCGCGAGCTCATGTCCAAGGGCATGGATCGCGCCGGCATCGCCAACGTCGAGATCGAGCGGACCCGGGACCGCGTGCGCGTGGACATCCACACCGCCCGCCCCGGCATCGTAATCGGCCGCCGCGGCGCCGAGGCCGACCGCATCCGCGGCGAGCTCGAGAAGCTCACCGGCAAGCAGATCCAGCTGAACATCCTCGAGGTCAACAACCCCGAGATCAACGCTCAGCTGGTCGCCCAGGGTGTGGCCGAGCAGCTGGCCTCCCGCGTGGCCTTCCGCCGCGCGATGAAGAAGGCCATCCAGTCCGCGCAGCGGGCCGGAGCCAAGGGCATCCGCATCCAGTGCGCCGGGCGCCTGGGCGGGGCCGAGATGTCCCGCTCGGAGTTCTACCGCGAGGGCCGCGTGCCCCTGCACACCCTGCGGGCGAACATCGACTACGGCTTCTTCGAGGCCAAGACCACCTTCGGCCGCATCGGCGTGAAGGTCTGGATCTACAAGGGCGACCTGACCGACAAGGAGCTGGCCGCCCAGCAGGCCGCGCAGGGCAACCGGCGCGGCGGCCGCGGCGGGGACCGTCGCGGCGGTGCCGGCGAGCGTCGCGGCGGCGAGCGCCGTCGTCGCGGGGCCTCCGCCGAGCATCGGCAGGAGCGGCGCACCGACAGCCAGCAGCCCCAGGGCGATGCGGCTCGCAGCGGTGCCTCCGCGCAGGCCGAGACCACGACCGCAGAGAATGGTGAGGCATAAATGCTGATTCCCCGTCGCGTCAAGTACCGCAAGCAGCACCACCCCAAGCGCACCGGCGTCGCCAAGGGCGGCACCACGGTGTCCTTCGGCGAGTGGGGCGTGCAGGCGCTGGCCCCGGCGTACGTGACCAACCGCCAGATCGAGGCGGCGCGTATCGCCATGACCCGCTACATCAAGCGCGGTGGCAAGGTCTGGATCAACATCTTCCCGGACCGCCCGCTGACCAAGAAGCCCGCCGAGACCCGCATGGGCTCCGGTAAGGGCTCCCCGGAATGGTGGGTCGCCAACGTCAAGCCCGGCCGCGTGCTCTTCGAGCTCTCCGGCGTCACCGATGAGGTGGCGAAGGAAGCCCTGCGCCTGGCCATCCACAAGCTCCCCATGAAGGCACGCATCGTGCGCCGCGAAGGTGGTGAATAGAAATGGCAGTTGGATCGAAGGATCTGTCGATCGATCAGCTCGAGGACCTGGACTCCGCGGCTCTGACCGAGAAGCTGCGTGAGTCTAAGGAGGAGCTGTTCAACCTCCGTTTCCAGAAGGCCACCGGCCAGCTCGAGAACCCGGGCCGCTTCAAGGCCGTCAAGCGCGACATCGCCCGCATCTACACGGTGCTGCGCGAGCGCGAGCTGGGCATCCGCCCCGAGGTCGAGGCCTCGGCCCCGGAAGCCTCGGACAAGAAGGCCGACAAGAAGGCCGCCAAGGCTGCGAAGAAGGCCGCGAAGGCCAGCGAAGGTGATGCCAAGTGAGTGAAGTCAAGACGGAAGAGCGCAACCTGCGCAAGACCCGCCGCGGCTACGTCGTCTCCGACAAGATGGACAAGACCGTCGTCGTCGAGGTCGAGGACCACGTCAAGCACGCGCTGTACGGCAAGGTCATGCGCCGCAGCTCCAAGGTGAAGGCCCACGACGAGCAGAACAGCGCCGGCGTCGGCGACCTCGTGCGGATCATGGAGACCCGCCCGCTGTCCGCGACCAAGCGCTGGCGGATCGTGGAGATCCTGGAGCGGGCCAAGTAAGCCCAGCGCCTCCGGGAGCGCGCGCCGCCCAGCGCGCCGTCTCCATCCAGTGAAGGAGCCCCTTCCCCGTTCGCGGGGGAGGGGCTCCTTCGTGTGCTGCGTCGCATCTGCGGCCCCCCCGGGCGGCTATCGCTTGAAGCGAACGGTCCCGGCCGACTAAGGTGAGCCTGAGCTTATCGATCACTCCGGGGAGCCTTCATGCCCACCACCGTCCCTGCCGGACCGCGCCGCCTCGGGCGTCTGCGCACCCTCCTCGCCCTCCTGCTGACCCTCCTGTGCGCCAGCGTGCTGGCCGGGTGCGGGTCCGATGCCGGGGACGGGGACTCCGACTCCGCCGGGCCCACCCGCACCGTCAAGGACATCGAGGGCACCGAGGTGCAGGTGCCGGAGAACCCGCAGCGGGTCGTGACCCTGTCCGAGCCGACCCTGGACGGGGCCCTGGCCCTGGGGGTCAAGCCCGTGGGGTCGGTGGCCGGTCGCGGCCAGTCCGGGGTGCCGCACTACCTGGCGGACAAGGCCGACGGGGTCAAGCTGCTGGGCAGCGTCTCCGAGCTGGACTACGAGGCCATCGGCTCGATGGACCCGGACCTGATCCTGGTGGACGGCACCAGCGTGAACAACCGCCCGGACGTCCTGGAGATCCTGCGCAAGATCGCCCCGGTGGTGTTCACGGGGTATGCCGGCGGACCCTGGGAGAAGAACTTCGACCGGGTGGCCGATGCGCTGAACCTGCAGGACAAGGCCCGGCAGATCGAGCAGGACTACCGCTCCACCGTGGAGCAGGACAAGCAGAAGCTGGCCGCGCGCTACGGGGACAAGACCTTCTCGATCGTGCGCTGGCAGGGCGGGGGAGCCTCCCTGATCCTCAAGGAGCTGCCGGCCGGCCGGGCTCTGACCGACCTCGGGCTCAAGCGCCCGCAGAACCAGGACCGCATGGGCCTGGGCCACTCCGACCCGGTCTCGCTGGAGAACCTGAACCAGATCGACGCCGACTACATGTTCTTCGGCACCCTGGGCGGATCCAGCCAGGACAACCCCAACGCCGGCGGCTCCGCCGACCTCAGCGGCGCGCAGGCCACCCTGAAGGAGGCCGAGAAGGCCTCCGGCTTCACCGACCTGACCGCCTACAAAGACGGCCACATCATCCCCGTGGACGGCTCCCGGTGGACCTCCACCGGCGGCCCGCTGCTGATGCAGGGCATCGTCGCCGACGTGATGAAGGCCCTGGACTGATGACCCCTCCGCTGCCCGCCCACCGCACCCCGAAGGAAGCCCCCGCCGCCGTGAACCGCCTCATCTCCCACCCGCTGCGTCTGGCCGTGGCCGCGCTGCTGACGCTGGCCCTGCTCCTGCCCGCGGGACTGCCGAGCCTGACCCCGGCCCATGCGGCCGAGGACGAGACCCAGACCGTGAAGGCCTCCGACGGCACCGCGACGGTGACCTCGGTGAAGTCCGTGCGCGAGGACTCGCAGGTGACCGTGACCGGCACCGGGTGGAAGGCCCAGGACGGCTCCGGGTCCGTCATCAACGTGAAGCTGGATCGCGGCAAGACCACCATCGGCGGTGACGCCGTGGTGGCCACGGTGGACGCTGATGCCCAGGGCAACTTCACCGCGACCTTCCCGTTCCCGGGATCCGGTAACTCGAATGCCGCCTGGACGGTGGGCTCGACCCACACGATCCACGTGCTGTCCGGCTCCGGCAAGACCGGGGATGTGGCCCGCAACGCGGTGCTCACCGTCGGCGTCGTGAAGGCCGACGGCCAGGGCCCCGACGCGGATGATCCGACGACCTGGCCGGCCTTCTCCGTGCCCGGCACGGCCGACGGGAAGGACCAGCCCGCCGCCACGGTGCGCATCGCCCCGATCGACGCCGGGGACGACGCCCGGCTGAAGATGCACGGCGAGGGATGGACCATGGTCGACGGCAAGCGCGGCTCCGTGGTGGCCGTGAAGCTGGTCAAGGACGCGAAGGACGGGCAGTACACCCGGCAGCCCAACACCGCCATCAACGACTACCTCGGGGAGGGCGCCGGCAAGAACGACACCGTGTGGGTCCTGCTCACCCCGGAGAAGTCCAAGGAGGACAAGGCCGCCGGGATCTTCTATGTCGATCCCCAGGGCGTCTTCGACGTCGATGTCGCGATGCCCAAGGGCCTGAGCGTCGGCCAGTACCTCAAGGCGCAGTTCCTCTCCGGGAAGAACGCCGAGCTGATCAACCCGGACTGGAAGGGCCAGGACGTCACCCGGTCCTACAAGACCAAGACCCTCGCCGTGGGCGGCACGGCCGCGGCCGAGGACGAGCAGCCCGCCTCCACCGAGAAGTGCACCTCCTCGGTCACCAGCCCGCGGGTCAGCGTGCTCACCCCGAAGGTGGCCGTGGGCGGGAAGGTCCACGTGCGTGGTGAAGGCTACTGCAACTCCGGCGGGAACTCCGGTGCGGCCCATGTGGCCGTGAAGCTGGACGAGGGCAAGTACAGCCGCCTGGATGACGCCGTGAGCACCAACCGGACCATCTGGCAGATCATCGAGACCGATCAGTCCAACGGCACCTTCGACGCCTGGATCCAGCTGCCCGACGGCACCGATAAGACCTCGACCCCGGCCTTCCCCGAGGGGGCGCACACCCTGCGCTTCCTCTCCGGGTCCCTGCGCACCGGAGACAAGGGCTCCACGGTCGGCGGGGCCGGCGTCGCGGACTTCGTGGTCGGGCAGTACCGTCCGCAGGGCGCCCCGGACCCGGTGGACCCGGGCTCGGTGCTGAACTCCGGCAACCGCCACGGCGTCTCCGCGGCGCTGGACGGGAACAAGCTCACCGTGACCGTGCCGGAAGGCCGGGAGGGGGACTGGATCCACACCAGCGCCTACATGGACGGCTCCCGCCGCAGCGCCTGGCTGGGCGAATGGCACCAGCTGGATGCCCGCAGGTCCGTGACCTACACCGTGGACCGCGAGGTGCTGCTGGCCGGGAAGTACCAGCTGCTGGTGCAGGACGGCAACGAGGGCCGCGTCGGGCAGATCCTCGGCTGGACCACTCTGGAGCTGAAGGACACCGGCTCCGGGGACTCCGGCTCCTCCGGCGGCCACGGCACCAGCGGCTCCGGCCGCGCCACCGCGACCTCGCCGAACCGCACCTCCGGCACCGCGGAGCAGACCTCCGGCCCCGTGGCGGGCTCCGGGAGCACCTCGGTGCTCACCGGCGCGGCCGTGCCCGGTGGGAACGCCAGCAGCCTCTCCGACACCGCGCAGGACCAGACCTCCTACGTCGTGGTCCGCCGGGCCCCGGGCTCGGACACCGAGACCGTGGTCAAGCGCGTGGTGAAGAAGAAGGTCGCGAAGAAGCCCACCGCCAGCCCCTCCGCCCAGGCCGCCCAGGCCCAGCAGGCCCAGGGCTCCGGGCAGGATCAGGACCAGGCCGCCGCCCAGAGCACCGCCCGGAAGCACTCCTGGTTCTCCTGGGAGAACCTGCTGCTCGTGGCCGCCGCCGCCATTCTCCTGGCCCTCGTGCTCACCGGCGGCAAGAAGAAGACCCAGACCACGGCCGGCGCCGCCGGCTCCGCCTCCGATTCCGCAACCAAGGATTGAGCATGCGCACGCACCCTCGCCCCAGCATCCGCCGATGGCTGGCGACCCTCGTCGCCGTCCTCGCCGCCCTGATCATCGGCTCCTCCGCCGCCACGGCCCTGCCCCCGGGCGGGGCGTCGGGGAACAGCCCCGGCACCTCCAGCACGGTCTCCGGATCCGTGCGGGCCGGGGACTACCTGAGCTTCACCCTCAACGGCTTCCCCGCCGGATCCACCGTGTCCATCAAGTTCGACGACGGCAACACCTGCTCCGCGAACGCCCCCCAGGGCGCCTGCGTGGTGCACCAGCAGGTCGTGCCCTCCAACGGGACGCTGAAGGGCTCCTTCCAGGTCCCCAAGGACATCAAGCAGGGCAAGCACACCCTGCGCTTCCTCACCGCGGTGCGCGTCGGGGATGACGGGTCCTCCAAGGGCTACTCCAACAGGAGCCCCGAGTTCACCGTGACCGGCGTGAACGCCGCCGCCCAGGGCGGGGGCTCCGTGTCCGGCACCCAGGTGGACCCCAACGCCGGATCCAACGCCGGCGGGTCCGGCTCCGGGTCCACCGGCGGCTCCAACGGGAACTCCGGGTCCAACGGCGGGTCCAACGGCGGGAGCAACGCCGGCTCGGGTTCCGACGGCGGCTCCGCCCAGGGCGGGGGCTCCGCCGGCGGGACCACCACCCAGTACGTGGACGAGAACGGCAACCCCCTGACCGAGGAGCAGGCCAAGGCCCTGCAGGAGGAGGGCAAGGGCGCACAGGTCAAGGAGGTGACCGAGGAGGTCGAGGAGAGCCAGTCCGCCTCGGCCGCTCCCACCGCCAGCGCCTCGGCCTCGGCATCGGCCAGCGCCTCCGCGGACTCCCGCGGCGCCCGCGAGGCCTCGGCCACCTCCGAGGACTCCGGCTCCCAGTTCCCGTGGATCGGGGCCGGTGCCCTGGCCCTCGTCGTGATCGTGGCGGCCGTGGTGCTGGTGCGCCGCCGTCGCGCGGCCCAGGCCGGGACCTCCGACTCCGCGGGGTCCGCCGACTAGATGGGCTCCGTCTCCGCGACCCGGCGCCGACGCCGCCGGGTCCTGTGGCTGATGGCCGCGGCCGTACTCCTGGTCGCGACGATCGCCGCGTCGATCGCCTTCGGCTCCCATGCGCTGCCGGCCCGCGAGGTCTGGGCGGCGCTGACCGGGCACGGTGAGGGTCAGGCCGCGACCATCGTCACCCAGCAGCGGCTGCCGCGCACCCTGCTCGGGATCATGTGCGGGGCGAGCCTGGCCGTGGCCGGGGCCGTCATGCAGGCCCTGACCCGCAACCCCCTGGCCGAGCCCGGGCTGCTGGGCATCAACGCCGGCGCCTCCGTGGCGGTCGTGCTCTCCGTCGTGCTGTTCGGGGCCCTGGGGATCCACGCCTACCTGCTGTTCGCCCTCGTCGGCGCGGGGCTGGCCGCCGTCGCGGTGTACGCCCTGGGCTCCGGGGGCACCGGCCGATCCTCCGTGGTGCGCCTGGCCCTGGCCGGGGTCGCGATCTCGGCGGCCCTGGCCGCGCTGAACCAGGCGCTGATCCTCGCGGACCAGACCGCCTTCAACGAATTCCGCTTCTGGGTGGCCGGATCCCTGGAGAACCGCGGCTACGACATCGCCGCCGCGGTGGCCCCCCTGATGCTGCTGGGACTGGCCCTGGCCGTCTGGGCGGCACCGGCCGTCAACGCCCTGTCGATGGGCGAGGAGGCGGGGGTCGCGCTGGGGGTGCACCTGCGGCGCACCCAGACCATCGCCCTGGTGTGCGTGGCGGTCCTGGCCGGGGCGGCCACGGCCGCGATCGGCCCCATCATCTTCGTCGGGCTCGCGGTGCCGTTCATCGCCCGTCAGCTCATGGGCGCGGACCTGCGCTGGGTCACCGCACTGAGCCTGCTGCTCGGCCCGGTCTGGCTGCTGCTGGCCGACGTGCTCGCGCGCACCATCCTGGCCCCGGAGGAGACGCAGGTCGGGATCATCGCGACCCTCGTGGGCGCCCCCGTGTTCGTGGCCCTGATGTGCCGCAGGAAGGTCGAGGCCCTGTGAACCGCGTGCGCCGTCGTCCCCCGACACAGACCCGCCCCGCGCGCACCCTGCGCCTGGGCGGAGGGCCCCGCGGGCTCGGGCTCCGGGTGAGCCTGCGCCAGACCATCGTGCTCGGCGCACTCGCCGTCGTGCTGTTCGGGCTTGCCGTGCTCGCCCTGATGCAGGGGGAGTACCACCTGAGCCCCGGGGAGGTCCTGCACACCCTCACCGGCGGCGGACCCCGGCTGGCCCGGTACTTCGTGACCGAGGTGCGCGCCCCCCGGGTGCTCGCCGCGATCCTCGTCGGGGCGGCCCTGGGGCTGTCCGGGGCGATCTTCCAGGTGGTCTCCGGCAACCCGCTGGGCTCCCCGGACATCATCGGCTTCACCCACGGGGCGGCCACCGGGGCCCTGCTGCAGATCATCGTCTTCGACGCCGGCCCCGGCGGGGTCGCCCTGGGTGCGGTGCTCGGCGGTCTGGGCACCGCCGTGGTCGTGTGGGGGCTGACCCGGCGCACCGGCCTGGGCGGGTACCGGGTGGTGCTGATCGGCATCGGGGTCGGGTCCACGCTGTCCGCCCTGAACTCCCTGCTGGTGGTGCGGGCCTCCCTGACGCAGGCGCAGACCGCTGCCGCCTGGCTCGTGGGCTCCCTGAACGCGATGTCGTGGGCCAAGGTCACCCTGCTCGGGATCGCGCTGCTGATCCTGCTGCCGGGCCTGCTGTGGCTGGCCCGGCCCCTGACCGCGCTGATGTACGGCGACGCCGTCGCCGCCGGCATCGGCGTGCCCGTGGGGCGGGTGCGGGTGCTCGCCCTGTTCGTCGGGGTGCTCCTGGTGGCCCTGGCCACCGCGACCACCGGGCCCGTCGCCTTCGTGGCCCTGGCGGCCCCCCACATCTGCCGGACCCTCACCCGGGTCACCGGGGCCGGGCTGGCCGGGGCCGGGCTCACGGGGGCGGTGCTCGTGCTCGGCGCGGACCTGCTCGCCCAGCACGCCCTGCCCGGGACCCTCGCCGTCGGCGTGGTCACCGGGGCCCTGGGCGGGTGCTACCTCGTCTACCTCATCGCAGCGGAACGGAGAAGACCATGACCGCATCCACCACGACCCCCGAGGCCTCCGCCCGGCTGCGGGCCGAGGACCTGCACGGCGGCTACGAACACCGCGAGGTGCTGCACGGGGTGGACCTGGACGTGCTCGACGCCGAGCTGACCGTGATCCTCGGTCCCAACGCCTGCGGCAAGTCCACGCTGCTGAAGACCCTCTCCCGGGTGCTGCCGGCCGCCTCCGGGCGGGTGCTGCTGGACGGGACGCCCCTGCGGGACTGGCGCTCCAAGGAGGTCGCCCGCGCCCTGGCCATGCTCCCGCAGACCCCGGAGGCCCCCGGCGGGGTGACCGTCTCCGACGTCGTCGGGCGCGGCCGGTACCCGCACCAGTCCCTGCTGCGCACCTGGAGCCGGGAGGACGAGCGGATCTGCGCTGAGGCCATGGCCGCCTGCGGGGTGCTGGAGCTGGCCGATCGCCCGATCGAGGCCCTGTCCGGTGGGCAGCGCCAGCGGGTCTGGATCGCGATGACCCTGGCCCAGGACACCGAGCTGCTGCTGCTGGATGAGCCCACCACATACCTGGACATCACCCACCAGATCGAGGTCCTGAACCTCACCCGGCGCCTGCACCGGGCGGGGAAGACCGTCGTCGTCGTGCTGCACGACCTGAACCTGGCCTTCCGCTACGCGACCCACGTGGTGCTGATGAAGGACGGGCAGGTGGCGGCCCAGGGGGCCCCGCGGGATATCGTGACGGCGCAGATCATCCGCGAGGTCTTCGGCCTGGACTGCGTGATCGTGCCGGACCCGTGCACGGGCTCGCCGATGGTCGTGCCCACCGAGGAGGAGGAATGACGCAGCCGATGCCCGCCGCCCGTCGCCCGCCCAAGCCGCCCCGGCCCGAGCCCGTGCCCCGCACGGACTCGCCGCACCTGAGCGCACTCGAGAAGGAGCTGTCCGACCCGCAGGCCGCCGCCGCGGCCCATCTGCGGCTGCGCGAGCTGCTGGACGGCCCGCTGCCGCTGCTGGAGGAGGACCCGCAGGATCCCGCCCGGCAGATCGTGACCTTCCTCTACGAGGACGACGAGGCCGAGCAGGTCCTGCTCTTCGCCAACCGCCTGACCGACGAATCCGCGCTGGGCGCGACGCTGATGCACCGGCTCGGGCCCGAGGGCCCCTGGCACGCCTCCTTCCGGATGCGCCGGACCTGGCGCGCCTCCTACTGCTTCATCCCCGCGCGTCCCGGTGCCCCAGCCCCGTGGATCTCGGCCCAGGACCACGTGCAGCTGCGCGCGGCCCTGGACGCCGGGGTCCCGGACCCGCGCAACGGGCTGACCTGCCCCAACCGGGACGGGCGGGCGCTGAGCGTGGTGGAGCTGGCCGACGCACCGGTGCAGCCCTACGTCTTCGCCCCCGCGGATCAGACCCAGCTGGTCTGGCACGCGGCACCCGAGGAGCACCGGGTGGCCCTGCACCGCAGCACCGGGGCCGACCCGCAGTCCCCGGTGATCCTGGTCTTCGACGGCGAGGTCTGGGCCCGACACGGGCTGATCGGCGCCGTCGAGCAGGCGGTGCGCGCCGGGGACCTGGCCCCGGTGCACCTGGTCCTGCTGGATTCCGGCGGCAGGCAGCGGCGCTGGCGGGAACTGGACGGCACCGAGCCGATCCACCGCTACATCGCCGAAGCGCTGCTGCCGTGGCTGCGCGCCGAGCACGGGCTGGACCCGGCACCGGCGCGCACCTGCGCGGTCGGGCAGTCCCTCGGCGGGCTGGCCAGCCTGCTGTGCGGGCTGCTGGCCCCGCGGGCCGTGGGCGCGGTGGTCTCCCAGTCGGCCTCCCTGTGGCAGGAGGCTCCCGCCCGCGCCCTGGCCGAGCTGCTGGAGCGCGACGGGGCACAGGCCCTGGCTGACTCCCGCTTTGTGCTGGAGGTCGGGGATCAGGAGTGGGTGCTCACCGGCCCGCACGACGACTTCGCCCGCGAGCTGCGCCGCAGCCCGGCCCGGGTGGAGTACCTGCGCTACGACGGCGGACACGACTACGCCTGCTGGCGGGGCTCCCTGATCCCCGCCCTCGTGCGGCTGTACCCCGCCGACTGAGCCGGCCCCGCCGACCCCGCCGGGCCTGCCGATCCCCGTTGAACGCGGCCCGATCGAACCCACCCCGCCCGCTCTCCCGTTCGGCGTCCCCGCCGGGACGCCGCCGACCCCGTGAAGGAGACCGTTCCCGTGAGCACATCCTCCCCGACCAGCACCGGCCCCGCCGGGCGCTCGCCGCTGGCGCCGTTCCCCGCGATCCCGGAGGAGGCCGCCCGCCGCTACCGCGAGGCCGGGTACTGGGAGGATGAGACCTTCCAGCAGCTGCTGCTGCGCAGCATCGACGCGCACCGGGAGAGCCTCGCCGTCGTCGGGCGCACCGCCGACGGCCTGCCCGGCGGATCCAGCCTGGACACGGTGCGCTGGACCTACGGGCAGCTGGAGGAGCAGGCCCTGGCCGCCGCCGCCCGCCTGCGCGAGGTCGGGGTGCGCCCGGGGGACCGGGTGATCCTGCAGCTGCCCAACACGGTGGAGTACCTGGCGCACATGGTCGGGGCCTTCCTGTACGGGGCCCTGCCGGTGTTCGCGCTGCCGAAGCACCGGGCGGGGGAGCTGGAGCAGTTCGCCGCGCGCACCGACGCCGCCGCGCACGTGGTGGCCCAGGGCGCGGAGAACCACGACTACCGGGCCCTGCACGCCGAGTACGCCGCGCGGCTGCAGGAGCAGGGGCTGATGCCTCCGGCGCTGATCGACGTCGCCAACCCGCAGACGCACGCCCCGGCCCCGCTGCGTCGGGAGGATCTGCCCGAGCCGGTGCGCAACCGCGGGGCGCGGAGGCTGTCCGAGAACGCGGCGTTCCTGCAGCTGTCCGGCGGGACCACCGGGGTCTCCAAGCTCATCCCGCGCACCCACGCCGCCTACCTGTACTCCGTGCGGGAATCCGCCCGGATCTGCGGGCTGGATGCCTCCACCCGGATGCTCGTGGCCATGCCCGCCGCGCACAACTTCACCATGAGCTCCCCGGGCATCCTCGGGGTCCTGTGGGCCGGGGGCGCGGTGATCCTGGCGGCGGATCCCAGCCCGCAGACGGCCTTCGCGCTGATCGAGCGGGAGCGGGCGGACATCGCCCCGCTGGTCCCGCCGCTGGCCCAGGCGTGGATCGCCTCCGCCAAGCGCCGGGCCCCGGATCTGTCCAGCCTGCGCCTTGTGCAGGTGGGCGGGGCGCGCTTCGCCCCGGCCGCGGCCGAGCAGGTGCGGCTCGTGCTGGGGGCCCGACTGCAGCAGGTCTTCGGGATGGCCGAGGGCCTGGTCAACTACACCCGGGAGGACGACGACGAGCAGCTGGTGCTCACCACCCAGGGGACCCCGATCAGCCCGGATGACGAGGTGCTCATCCTGGACGACGAGGGCCGGCCCGTGCCCGAGGGGCAGCCCGGGCACCTGCTGACCCGCGGGCCCTACACCATCCGCGGGTACTACCGGGAGGAGCACGCCAACCGCACCTCCTTCACCGACGACGGCTTCTACCGCACCGGGGACATCGTGCGCCGGCACCCCTCCGGGCACCTGGAGGTCACCGGCCGGGCCAAGGACCAGATCAACCGGGCCGGGGAGAAGATCGCGGTGGATGAGCTGGAGGACCTGGCCCTGGACCGCCTGGCCGTGGCCGACGCCGTCGCGGTGGGCATCCCGGATGAGGCCGTGGGCGAGCGCGTGGGCCTGATCCTGGTGCCCCAGCCCGGCAAGCAGCTCGGCGAGGACCCCCGGGCCGCGGTGCGCGCGGTGTTCCGCGACGCCGGCCTGGCCGAGTTCAAGATCCCGGAGCGGGTGGTGGTCATGGACCGCCTGCCGCTGACCAACGTCGGGAAGATCTCCCGAAAGCAGCTGCGCGCCCACCTGGCCGAGCGCCTGGCCGACTGACGCACCCACCATCCCCATCTGAGGAGGAGCACCACCATGATCGATGACGCCGCCCTGCGCACCATCCTGAGCGCCCACCTGCCCGAGGCCGACGCCGCCGAGCGGGCCCTGGCCGACCCGGAGGCCAGCCTGTTCGAACTGGGCCTGGATTCCATCGCGACCTTCGCCCTGCTGGATGACCTGGCCGCGGCCGGGGTGCAGGCGGAGTTCACGGAGCTGATCGCCCGGCCCACCGTGTCCTTCCTGCGCGAGGCCTCCCAGCGCTAGGACCGGACCCGCCGATGACAGCCCCCGAGCACCCCTGGCACCCGATCACCGAGGCCGCCCGCGGCATCTACATGGCCGCGCGCCTGGACCCGGAGAACCCCTGCTACACCACCGCCGAGTGCGTGGAGCTGCCCGCCGCGCCCGACGTCGCCGACCTGGGGCGGGCCCTGCGCCTGGTGTACGCGGAGAACCCCGGGTTCCGCGTGCGCTGCGCCGAGCGGAACGGGCGGGTGCTGTGGCGGGAGATCCCGCTGGAGCGGTTCCTGGACGGCGTCGAGGTGCTGCGCCCGGTGACCCTCCCGGCCCCCGAGGCCGCGGGGGATCAGACGGACGGGGAGCGGGAGGAGGCGATCCGCGAGACGGTGCTGGCCTGGTGCTCCGAGCAGCTGCGGCACCCCCTGGAGGCGCTGTCCGGGCAGACCGTGCGCAGCGCCCTGATCGAGTGCGGGGGCCGGTTCTTCCTGCTGCACTGCTTCCACCACCTCGTCGCCGACGGCTTCGCGGCCTTCGACGCCCTGCGCCGGCTGGGCCGGGTCTACGGGCAGATCCTGAACGGGCAGGATCCGGTCTCGTCGCAGCGCCCGGGCCTGGCCGAGCTGGCCGCCCAGGACGCCGACGACGTCCCGGTGCGCGCCGAGCACGCCGAGGCCTTCCAGCCGCTGCTGCAGGAGCTGGAGCAGGGGGAGGATCACTCCCTGGCCGGACGCGCCGCCGACGCCCCGGCGGTGGCCCACCGGGCCCGCCGGGAGCTGGACCCCGCCCTCCAGGAAACGCTGCTGGGGGCGGGGAAGGCCGCCGGGACCGGGTGGCCCGCGGCCGTCGTCGCGGCGGCCGGATCCTACCTGACCCGGGTGCTCGGCCTGCCCACCGCCCGCTACGGGGTCCCGCAGATGAATCGCGTGCTGCCCGGCGGGCCCCGGGTGGCCGCGCGCACCGGGTGCACGGCGGTGAACCTGCTGCCGGTGGCCGTGTCCGCCGGCGGGAGCCCGGCAGCGCAGCTGGGGGAGGTGACCGCTCAGCTGGCCCGCAACCAGGCCCATGGGCTGGTGCGCCAGGAGGAGCTGGAGCGGCAGGCCCGGCGCCGCGGGGCCCGGCTGTTCGGTGCGCAGCTGAACGTCGTCCCCTTCGACGCCGTCCTGCCCTTCGGGCAGGGCACGGCGCGTGTGCACAACGTCAGCGCGGGGCCGGTCCCGGACCTGACGGTGACCGTGCGGGGGATGCCCGGGCGCGGGCACCCGATCAGCCTGGAGCTGGACGCCAACCCCGCCCTGTACGGCCGCGAGCAGGCCGAGGCCCACGCCGAGCGCCTGGTGCACTGGCTGGGCGCGTGGGGGCGGGCCGCCGCCGACGGGACCGACGTCGACGAGCTGGAGCAGGCCACCCCGGCGGAGCTGACCCGGCTGGACGAGCTGGCCGAGACCCGGGTGCCGCGCCGGTCCGGAACCCTGTGGGAGCGCTTCGCGGCCGCCGCGGCCGAGCACCCTGAGGAGACCGCCGTGATCGAGGGTCCGGCCTACCCGGGTCCCGGGGAGGGGTTCTGCGGACGAAGCCTGACCTACGCCGAGCTGGCCGACGCCGCGCGCACCCGCGCCGTGGCCCTGGCGCGGCTGGGCGTGGCCCCCGGGGACCCGGTGGCCCTGCGCACCCACCGCGGCCTGGACCAGTACGTCAGCGTGTACGCCCTGCTCGCCGCGGGCGCGGTCTACCTGCCGGTGGACCCGCAGCTGCCGGGCGAGCGGGTCGCCGGGATGCTCGCCGACGCCGACTGCCCCTGGCTGCTGGAGGGCCCGGGCCTGGACCCGCTGGAGCTGCGCGCCCCGGGCACCGAACACCCGGTGACCGCGCTGACCGCTGCGGAGCTGGCCCGGGCCGAGGATCAGGTGCGAGCCGAGCAGGCCGCACCCGCAGGCCCCGAGGACCCGGTGCCCGGCACCCGGCGCACCCCGGAGGACCTCGCCTACATCCTGTTCACCTCCGGGTCCACCGGGCGCCCCAAGGGCGTGCCCATCACCCACGCCGGGATCGACAACCGGCTGGCCTGGCAGCAGCATCTCGCACCCGTGGGCCCCGGGGACCGGGTGGCGCACAAGACGGCCGTGTCCTTCGACGTGCACGTGTGGGAGCTGTACTGGCCGCTGCGACACGGGGCCGCCGCCGTCGTCGCGGCCCCCGAGGGGCATAAGGACCCGGAGCACCTGGCCCGGCTGATCACCGAGGCCCGGGTGGACTGCCTGCACTTCGTGCCCACGATGCTCTCGGCGTTCCTGGCCTCCCCGGGGGCCGCCCGGGCGCTCGCGGCCGGGACGCACCGGCCGCGCACCGTGATGTGCAGCGGCGAGGCCCTGACCCGGGAGCAGGTGGCCGGGTGCCGTCGGCTGCTCGGCACCGGCCCGCTGAACCTGTACGGGCCCACCGAGGCCGCCGTGGACGTCACCGCCTGGGCCACCGAGGAGCACCCGGAGGAGCCCGTGGTGCCCATCGGCCGGCCCGCGTGGAACACCGGGGTGCACGTCCTGGACGCGAGCGGGCACCGCTGCCCCGTCGGGGTCGTGGGGCACCTGTGCCTGTCCGGGGTGCAGGTCACCCCCGGGTACCTGCACCGCCCCGAGGCCGACGCCGCCGCGTTCCGGCACCTGCCGGCCGGGCGCCTGGGCGGCGCTGTCGGGGAGGAGGTGCGGATCTACCGCACGGGAGATCTGGCCCGGTGGCGCCCGGACGGGGCCCTGGAGTACCGGGGACGCACGGACCACCAGGTCAAGATCGGCGGGCAGCGCCTGGAGCTGGGCGAGGTGGAGACCGTGCTGGCCGCGGTCCCCGAGGTGAGCGCCGCCGTCGCCCTGGTGCGCCGGATCGGGGCGCAGGAGGTGCTCGTCGGCTTCCTCGAGGCCGCGGACGCGGAGGGGATCGTGCAGCGGGCCCGGGACCACGCCGAACGGCACCTGCCCGGGTACATGGTGCCCACGCTCTGGCAGGTGCTGCCGCGCCTGCCGATCACCGCCAACGGCAAGGCGGACCGCCGGGCGCTGGCCGAGCGGGAGATCACCGAGGCCCCGGGTCCGGACGGCGCGCCTGGCCGGGACGGCGCCCCGGCCACCTGGCGGGAGGCGGCCCTGGGGGAGCTGTTCGGGCAGGTGCTCGAGCGCGAGCCGGTGGGCCCGAGCACGGACTTCTTCGCGGCCGGGGGCGCCTCGCTGACTGCCCTGGAGCTGGTGGCCCGGATCGACGAGCGCCTGGGCCTGCCCTGCTCCCTGGCGCAGATCTTCGCCCACCCGACCCCGGCCGCACTGTCCGCGGCCCTCGGGGAGGAAGCGGAAGCCGGTCCCGGGGCGGATCTGGCGACGACGCTGCTGCTACGCCGCGGCTCGGACCCCGCCGCGACACCCCTGGTGCTGCTGCCCCCGGCCGGGGGCCTGGGTTGGTGCTACGCCGGGCTGCTGCCCGCCCTGGACCCGGCCCGCACCGTGTGGACGCTGCAGGCCCCGCAGTTCACCGACCCGCAGGCCCCGGAGCCGGTGGACCTGGAGGAGCTGGCCGCCCAGCAGCTGCCCCTGCTGCGCGAGATCGCCCCCGACGGCGCAGATCTGGCCGGCTGGTCCATCGGCGGGATGGCCGCGGTGCACCTGGCGGGCGCGGCCGAGCGCGAGGGGGACCTGCGGATCGGGGCGGTGGGGCTGCTGGACGCCTACCCGCCGTCGTACTGGCGATCCCTGCCCGCACCGGGCCCGGGGGAGCTGTGGCGGGCCCTGATGCGCATGGGCGGGGTGGAACCGCAGACCCCGCCGCGGGATCTGGAGGAGACCCTGGCGGCCCTGCGCGAGCACGGCTCGCCGCTGGCGGCCCTGGACGACGCCGCCCTGCGCACCAGCATCGCGGCGGTGCGCCGGGCCATGGTCCACACCCGAGGTGCGGATCCGGCCCCGGTGCGCGCCCGGCTGCTGCACGTCGGGGCCGAGCGGACCCTGGGCGAAGGGGCTCCGGCGCAGGCCTGGGCCCGCACCGGGGCGCTGGAGCGTCAGACCGTGCCCGGGGACCACGCCGCGGTCATCCGGGGTGCGGGCGCCCAGGCCCTGGCCGCGATGCTGGGCGACGGGC
>OMJG01000403.1_pt1 | contig 32832 bp, 28 predicted proteins | sample 1646431 | NCBI WGS metagenome assembly OMJG01 (sample SAMN03771674, study PRJEB25209) | food metagenome | isolation source: Cotija cheese | place: Mexico:Jalisco,Michoacan | collected 2011-12-12
AAAGTATACCATGATTTTTCCCTCCTCCGAAAGGTTATTGTAAAACGATTCGCCGGTAGATGGTGATCGTAATGAGATAATAGAGCAAGTAGAGACCAGCAAAGATCAAGAATGGCAACCAAATACCCGTATATGGTGATGTGATCATCATGATCTTGAACATTTGTAGTCCGAATAAGACGTGCACGATGCCGACGATGCCAGGAAGAATAAAGAGAACTGCAATCTCTTTATTAATGGCACCGGTGAGTTGCCGTTTAGTGGTACCGACTTTATCAAGCATCTGGTACCGGTGTTGATCAGCATCAGCACCGGATAGAATTTTAAACATCAAGCAACTAGCAAGCATGGCAAGAAAGGCAATTCCAAGGAACATGCCCATAAATTCAAGGCCAGAATACATACTGTTGACCATCAGATACATTGCATAGCGACCGCCGAATTGTTCGGGACTTGTGGTATGAAAATGGTGCTTGGCCAGCTTGTCTAAGGCAGTTCGGTGCTCGATGACACTGCTAGTTGCGAATACTGTCAGTCGTTGCTCAGGTTGGGCGATTTTAGCGTAAGCCGCTTTTGATAAGAACATTGGCGTTGCGGTTACCATAACGCCACTTTGAAGTTGCATTAATTGATAATTTTCAGCTGACTTTTGTAATTTGGTAGCGTCGTTACGAACAGTACTAAAAGTTAGTTGCTTTTTGTCTTCGGTGTGAATAGTGGCAAAAGGTTGCCGGTTAAATTCATCAGCTTGGAAATAGACAACTTTCTTAGTTGCTTTGAAACGATAGGTAGCAGTTGTCTTAGGCTTCATTGCGGCAATTTGGGCCTTTTCGGCTTTGCTTGCGTTGACTAACCCCATATCATAGGCGTTGTTAATGTTAACCATTGATGGAATTTGACTGTGGAAACCCATCCCAACAGTAATTGCGCCAAGCGCTAGTGCAAATAACATTGCCACAATAGATAACATCTTCGTGTAATTACGGATCCGGAAACTAAGCTGTGACAAAGTAAAGCCGTTCAAGCCACGTTGGGCGAATGAGAAGCGTTTGAGTGCGACCATTAACCAAACAAAAATGGCATTAAATAAGAGGTAAGTCCCTAAAACAATTGTTACGAGGTCGATACCAATACCCATGAGTTGTAAAGTCTTTAAGTTAGCCATTGACCAGTACCCAACTGCAATCGCAATAACGCCGACAACGATTTCAATCAGTTGGCGAGCCGGTTTTAGTTGGGGCCGGTTAGGTTGGTCGTTGCTGTGCAGTAATTTCAAGGCCGGTGTCTTAGTTAATGCCAGTAGGTTGAATAAGCCAGCAATTAGGAATAAGCCGACATATAGTAATAGGGTAGCGATGGCAGCTGGTGTATACCAGGCCGCAAATCGGTGGAGCGTTAAACCAAGGCTATTAATTAGAATCTGACTCACACCGACAGTTAGGCCCGTCCCAACGAGAATCCCGACAATGGTTGCAGTGACGCCGACGAGCAGCGTCTCAAGCCAAATCAATTGGCCGATTTTACTCTTGCGCGCACCAACGAGCATGAAAAGTCCGTAGTCACGCTTACGCATACTTAATAAGAATGAATTGGCATAGCCAATGTAGACTAACGTGATGATGGTAAGTAACACAGAACCGAATTGGAAGATGATGCCGACCATACTAATGCTCGTATTTTGTTTTAAGAAATCTTGATTGGTGGCCAGCGCTTCAAACATATAAAAGATTGCGCTAGACATAATCAGCCCTGAGAAGAGGACCAGATAGTCGCGCCACCGGTGTTTGAAACCGGTCATTGCAAGTTTAGTTAACATAGTTTAAAGTACTCCTTTTACTGTTTCGACTTACTGTTCAAACGTTCCGAGGTTATCAAGCACCTGTTGATAAAAGTCACTGCGGCTGAGATCCCCACGTTTGAGTTCCTGACCAATCTGTCCGTCTTTAATAAAGAGAATTCGTTGGCAGAAGCTAGCTGAAAATGGGTCGTGGGTCACTAGCAAGATTGAGACGGCTCGTTCTTGATTGATTTTGGTGAATAAATCAAGTAATTCACGCGCTGACTTAGAATCAAGGGCACCAGTTGGTTCATCACCAAATAGAATAGCAGGATCGTTAATCAAAGCTCTGGCTGCCGCGACACGTTGCTTTTGACCACCAGATAATTCATTAGGGTAGTTCGCCAAGAATTCTTGAATCCCCAATTGTTGCGCGACTTTTTCAACGGCTGGTTTGATTTTTTTTACCGGTGTGTTTTGTAGTGACAATGGCAAGGCAATATTTTCATAAGCCGTCATTGTTTCTAATAAGTTAAAATCTTGGAAGATAAACCCAATCTCTTTGGCCCGAAAATCAGCAAGCTGATTACCTTTTAGATGTGTAATCGGTTGTTGATGAATGGTGACTTCCCCACTAGTTGGCTGGTCTAACGTGGCGAGCATGTTGAGCAACGTGGTTTTCCCCGAACCAGATGCGCCCATGATACCGACGAATTCCCCTGGTTGAACATTGAAGTTGATTCCTTTTAACGCTTCGTATTGTTTACTACCCGCTTTACCGTACGTTTTGTGTAGGTCGCTGACAGTCATGATTGGTGTTGTTGTCATTTTAAATACCCCTCTTAAGCTTGTTAGTTTGTTACTTGGTTAATTACTTATGTAACTAACTATAAAGGCAACTAACGTAACTGTCAATCATTATTTCTTTTTTTTATATACTTGAGTAGACTAATGTTGATTTAATAGTGTTTCTAAGCAGATCCATCAAGTGGCTATAGATTGGTAATAGCACGCAATAGCCTCGTCATTTTGAGCTGGATAGTGACGAGGCTAACTAAGCTATTATCGGAAATGACTCGAAGCGGGGGTGCCAATTAATCAAGTTTGTTACTATGGGGGACCATTGTATGAGAATCTAAGGAAGTTGTCATGAAGAACACGTGAGGGTAGATTGCAATTAAGTGGTGGCAGGCCTAAAATAATTTTACTGATAGCTAGTGCGTAGGCACGCGATAAGATGAGGAGGAGCAAGCTTGAAGAAGATTTTGGTATTACACACTGGTGGTACTATTGCAATGTCAGCCGATGAATCCGGTAATGTGACTCCCGGAGATGAAAATCCATTAGATAATTATCAAAGTTCATTTGGCACGGATATCGAGTTAGAGACCGAGGATGTCTTTAACGTACCATCGCCCCACATCACTCCAGCACGGATGCTGCAACTAAAGCAGCGTATTGATAAAGCCGCGCATGAAGGCGTCGACGGGGTCGTTGTGACACACGGTACGGATACTTTAGAAGAAACGGCCTATTTTTTAGATCTTACTTTACCAAATGAGCTTCCCGTAGTGATTACGGGTGCCATGCGGTCAGACAATGAGATTGGCTCAGATGGGCTGCATAATCTGGAGACTGCCATCCAAACGGCTAGTACGCCGGATGCTGCCGAAAAAGGGGTGTTGGTCGTAATGAATGATGAAATTCATTCGGCGCGCTATGTTACTAAGACGCATACGACTAACGTAGCGACTTTTCGGACGCCAACATTTGGGCCTATCGGCTTGGTCGCTAACAAGGGTATCGTCTTTTTTGAATCATTATTACGGTCAACGGTTTGCCCGATTCAGACCGTGACGGACAATGTTTTTTTGATTAAAGCGTACGCTGGGATGGGACCAGAACTTTTTGACGCCATCGCTCAATCAACGACCCACGGGGTGGTTATTGAAGCGCTGGGAGCTGGCAATTTACCGCCGGCGACGTTACCAGCAGTGCAAAAATTATTGGATATGCAAATTCCAGTTGTCCTAGTTTCCCGCTGCTTTAACGGGATTGCCCAGGATGTTTACGCCTATGAAGGCGGTGGTGTTCAATTAAAGCAAATGGGCGTCATTTTTTGTCAGGCTCTGAATGGTCAGAAGGCCCGCATTAAATTGTTGGTGGGCGTGAGTGCCGGCATGTCGACGGATGAACTGGCGCGCTTTGTTGCCACAGCTAATTCATAATTAGTTTTATCAGCAGTGATGGATTGGTGAAGCTAATTATGAAAAATCGCTTTAGGTGATGTGCTGTTGAATGGGTGGCTTTCGCCAAGTCAGCGAATGAAATGATTTTGATAAAAATAGCTTATCCCTTCAAAGTTGAAGTAGGGATAAGCTATTTTTATTAGATGAGTATTATCGTTTACGATGTGATTGTATTATTGGTTGATCAGATTTTGCCGAATCAACCGTGCCACGTAAGCCTCGTGGAGCAAATCACCGTGACTGATTGATTTTTGGTTGACGGTCATGGCGGTATAGCGGGTCACGTTATTCATAAATAAATCGCCACCAGCATTCACACTACTAAGCGGTACAATGTCATCATCACCATTCCCGGTGTCACCAGCAACGTTAATCACAGCGTGTAGTTTCTTGAACTGATCTTTGTGCTTGAGAAGCGGTGTATAGAGGGTTTTATCTGGGTGCTCAGCATCAATACCTAAAAATGGTGTGCCAATTAGCATCAAATCGTGAATTGCCAATGGTTTCGAGGTGCTTAAGCCAGCTAAATAACGGCTCCAAATTAAGCCACCATTCGAATACCCTAGGGCGTTAGCTGTTTTAAGATGTTGGTGACGTTGTAAGTACTGAATGGCTTTAGCTAAACAGTCTGTTTGAGTCATAATGTTTTCTGCTGAATCGGCACTATTTTCGAAAAAGATCACGATAATCGCGTCGTTAATATTAGTATTTTCGACCCGCTTTTCCTTGAATTGTAGTTGCTGATTCGCAGTAACGGTCAGAGTGATTAGTGGGTGACGCTGTTGCGCATTGAGCGAACGTACAATATCATCGAAGTCAGTACGCTGACTACTGCTGCCAGCAATCATAATTAATGGTCGTTTTTGGGTGGTTAATACGTGGCTGGTTTCATCTTGGTGAATTTGGGTTGTTAGCCCCAAACCAATGATTAATAATAAAAATAAGCCACTGGCAATTAACCCCCATATTACTTTTTTAGGCATCAACTCACCCCATTAGAAATTATTTAGAAGCGTTCAGCGATGATTGGCCGGTCATTTAATGGTTGCAGTGCGCGATTATTCGCTGTAAATAATTGCTGATAAGTTGCTAGTTGTTGTTCACCAATCATCACAGTATCAGCACAGACATACCATTCAACCGTTTCACTTAGTGGCGGGGTCGTTAATGATCCTAAGTAGTGATAGACCGTTCCGGTATCGGGCAAAAGTTCAGTTAAGTTAACGAGGGTAGCTAGCTTGTGACTCGCTTGGGGCGTCAATTGGTCAAGCAAGCCTTGCAAACTGGAATTAGGCTTGCCAATGCGTCCGAAAACGGCTACAACGGCTAATTGACCGGTGGCACTTTGATGAACGAGGTGCCATTCGATTGGTGCGGCCTGACCATCAATAAGATGTTCTGCGGGTGTGTGAAAGTGAATTTGTTGAAAGGCGAAGTCGCGATCATTCAAATAGGCGGCACCAATGCCACTAGCCTTCAATGTAGTGGCTTCACCAGTGATTGCTTGTGCCTGGTAGAGTCCTCGCCAGCTGATAGCGGATAGTTGTGATTCTTGAGCGGTTTTAGTCTGAATGTCAATTGGTGATTGATGCTGGCCACTGATCATTGGCCAGTCAGTTTGATGTGCATAATCAAATGTCATCGAAAGATCCTCCGTTTATTATTGATGTTATTGAATTTAAAATAGTTGAAACTAGTTAGGACACCTGCTGATAATTGTTGACGCTCATAGTAGTTACAGTGTTGCCGGTTACAAGTCAGTGACAATCGACGAACAGCAACCTGATCCGCGAGCTTCCGGCAATATTTGACGGAAATTACATACGAGGCTATCGTCAGTATAATACAGTTATCCATGCAACTTACATTATAACACCCATTGATAGGAGGGCGTATGCTGGCTGATTAGGGCAATAAAGATAATAACGCGTTAATCAGCCATAAGTCCTGATTAAAATAAGCCAGTGCCCAAGTTTAAAAACAGGCAGCTCGATGTCGGCGATGCTCCAGCGATGCTCCCCCAGTCTTGGAAAGCAGAATAGTGCCAATACTGACGAACAGAAATCCTGAGAACGAAATGTTTTAATTATCGTTAATACCTGACACCCGGCGTCGATAATTATTCGGTAATTGACGCACCTTTAAATTGACCGATAATGTTAGAATAGAAGTTGAAAAGTTAACAGATAGGTGGCTTCAACAATGACAAATCAACGTGTATTAACTGTTCCAGGCGGTATTAATTTCCGTGAACTCGGTGGCTACTCGACTAAAGATGGCCGACAAATTAAATGGCATAAAGTTATTCGAACGGGGGGCTTGACCAATTAACGCCCGCTGGACAAGCTTTGTTAGGTGATTACGGTGTCCGCTATGATATCGATTTTCGTTCACCACAAGAAGTTCTGGACGCTCCTGATCGAATTCCTGGCAGTGCTAAGTACGTGTACGCACCCGTGTTTAATGTTGACGAAACGCTTAATTCAGATGGTACTGACAAGATGACGGCTAATTTGGAAAAACATCCGGATAGTGGGTTTGAGCACATGCTAAAAGTTTATCGGATGGTGGCCAACGAGCAACATGCCAAAGATGAATATCGGCGCTTCTTCGATAATTTACTGGCCAATGATCGACCTGATTCAACGTTGCTATTTCACTGTACAGCGGGGAAGGATCGGACCGGAATGGGCGCAGTTTACTTACTGACAGCGCTAGGGGTTGACTTTAAGACGATCAAGCAGGATTACCTGCTAACAAATCAAGCTTCAATTGGTCGAATCAATGGGGCAGTTATGGACGCGCGGGCACAAGGCGCTTCAGCGGCAACGGTTGACAGTATTCGGGCACTGTGGTCGGTTGATGCAGCCTATTTAGATGCGGCCATGACTGAAATCAAACGGCAATCAGGCAACTTGAATCATTATTTACACACAGAACTTAAATTAACTAATAATGAAATCAATGATTTACAACGGATCTATTTAGAATAGGAAGTGTGACAATGCGCTATCTTGCTAGTTCCAGTCATGACATTCGAACAAACCTGGCTATTGAGACGTATTTGATGGAACACGCTGATTTAACCGAGCCAATTTTGTATTTTTACATTAATGATCCTTGCATTATTGTTGGTCGTTATCAGAATGTTAAGGCGGAAATCAATCAGGACTATGTCGATCAACACCACATTACGTTGACACGGCGAACTTCTGGTGGTGGTGCTGTATATGATGATCTTGGTAATGTTAGTTTTATCACTAAGGATGATGGGGATGGTTTTGGTAACTTTAAGCGATTCACAGCGCCGGTCTTAAAGGCCTTGCATGCCATGGGGGCCACCAATGCGATGATGAGCGGCCGTAATGACCTATTGATTGGTGGTAAGAAGTTCTCGGGTAACGCGATGCACGTTGAGAATGGCCGAATGTTTTCCCATGGGACTCTGATGTATGATGTTGACCAAACGCAGATTGCTCAAGCACTGACGGTGCCCACGGACAAACTAGCTTCTAAGGGGATCAAATCAGTTCGGAGTCGGGTTACGAACTTAAAACCTTACATGGCGCCAGCATACCAACACTTAACGATCGAAGCCTTTCGAGATACGTTAGCCCGTGAAATCTTGGGTGTGGCTGATTTAAGTCAAGCTAAGTCGTATCCGTTAGATGATGTCGCTTTGGCAGGCGTGGCGGAATTAAATCAGCGATATTTCAAGAACTGGAATTGGATTTATGGCCAATCACCAGCGTTTACCGTCAAGCAGCGGCGGCACTTTGATGCCGGTACGGTTGAGTTTCAGCTCAACGTGGATGCTGGACGGATTAAGACGGTTACGATTTATGGTGATTTCTTTGGTGCAAAACCAATCACACCAGTCATTGAGCGACTGACTGGTGTGAAATATGAACGTCAAGCAATTACGTCGGCACTAGCCCCCCTTGATTTAACGGCCTATTTCGGCCATATTAATTCAACCGAATTAATTGATTTAATCGTTGCGTAGTGAGATTGTGAAAAAGGCTATTAACAACGATAGTTGCATGAATACAGAACGGGCGGACTGGATTTGCTTAATGGAGTGTGGCGACTTGTCTTAAGCTAATTCAGTTAGTTATTAAATAAAGTTGAAAGCGCTTAAAATTGTTTTGCTTTCTCTAGTGAAATCCATTACAATATAGTTATTAATTTAGAAATTATATAATATTTGACTATTTGATTATAAGAAGGAGTTGTTTTTAATGCACAAGTTTATCGCGATGGTTGGAACTAATTCAGATCAATCGACTAACCGTAAGTTATTGCAATACATGCAAGCCCACTATGCGGATCAAGCAGAAATTGAGTTAATGGAAATTAAAGGGTTGCCAATCTTTAATAAGCCAGAAAATCGTCAAATTCCAGAACAGGCCCAAATGATGGCCGATAAGATCGAACAAGCGGATGGGGTGATTATCAGCACACCAGAGTATGACCATTCAGCCCCGGCCGTTTTAATGAACGCCTTGGAGTGGCTCTCATTTCATATTCAGCCTTTTGTTGATAAACCGGTGATGATTATTGGTGCGTCGTATGGCGCGTTGGGAACTTCACGGGCCCAGGCCCATCTTCGGCAAGTCTTGGATTCACCAGAATTGCGTGCACGGATCATGCCGAGCTCAGAATTTATGTTAGGCCATTCGTTACAGGCTTTCGATGATGAGGGGAACCTAACCGATGAACAAAAAGTTGCTAAGCTAGATGGTTTGTTTGCTGATTTTCAAGTTTTTGTAGCAATTACGAAGAAATTAGAGCATGCTAACGCAACGACGCATCAAGAAGTTCGCGATATGGACTGGGAAAAATTATAGAGAGGGCGACGACGAATGAAATTAGTTGGAATTGCAGGTTCAATTGAAGATAAGTCTTATAACCGATTATTATTAAAGTTCATTGCTAATCATTTTAGTGACATGGTTGACATTGAAATCTTGGATATTCAAGACGTACCCATGTTTAATCAGAGTGACGATCAAACAGAAGGCGAAGCAGTTCAATATCTGAAGCGGAAAATTATGCAGGCGGACGGCGTTATTATTGCCACACCGGAACATAATCACACGATTACGGCCGCTTTGAAGAGCGTGATCGAATGGCTATCGTTCAAGATTCATCCAATGTCTGGCAAACCAGTATTGATCGTAGGGGCTTCTTATTATGATCAAGGTTCTTCGCGGGCCCAGTTAAATTTACGCCAAATTTTGGAATCACCTGGTGTTGATGCGGTTGTAATGCCTGGAAATGAGTTCTTGCTTGGTGAAGTTAAGCAGGCCTTTGACGATCAGAACAATTTAAAGGATCCACGAACTGTGTCATTTTTACAAGAAACGTTAGGTAAGTTCCTGAAGTTTGTAAAGATGGTCAATGCGATGGACGCAGAAGCCCATGCTGATGATTGGAAAAATGAAGATCTTGAAGCTAAGGGCGAAGTTGAGACGACCATTAAAGGTGTTGATATGCATGCTGCTGATTGGGTTGAACAAGCGGCTGCTAAGACCCATGCGGCTGAAGGTGACGATTACGTCAAGCTAGACCGGGGCGTACTGACGGTTAAGCAATTAAATTGGTTCTTAAATTCGATGCCAATGGAATTGACTTATGCCGACGCCAACAATCAGTTCTTATACTATAACCACCAAATGGATGGCGATAAGATGCTGGCTTCACGGACACCAGCACAAGCCGGCAACCCATTAGCTGATTGTCATCCAAAACGGGCTGTTCCGGGTGTTAAACGGGCCGTCCATATGTTACGGACAGGTGAAACCGATCTCTTTAAGTTACCGGTACCTGGTATTCCTAATAAATATGTGATGCACTATTACCAAGCCTTACATGATGATAAGGGCGAATACAAAGGCATTAACGAGTTTGTACTGGACCTATTACCAATTGTTAAGTATTACCTGAAGCAGACTGGGCAGATGTTAGCGCCTGATCCAGATGCTAAGACGGATGCCGTTTCGGGGGCATCGTCAAAAGCCAAAACACCAAAGCCTGATGATGTCTCTGGGGCATCAGTAGACACGGATGTAGAACCAGCTGTTGACGATGTATCGGGGGCATCGGCCGACACCGAAGCAGCGCCGGTACCACCAACAAAGCCGGCAACACCTGAAGTTGACAGTGTTTCTGGCGCTTCAGCTAAATAGTCAAGCAAGTTCTTAACCAAGAAGCTTTGAGGATTGATGTTCTCAAAGCTTCTTTTTTTGTGGTTAAGTCAATTGTTCGGTAATTTAGATATAAATAATATTATGATGATGGTCACTCATAAATATTAATTAGTGATGAATAGTAGTGAATCGATTGCTAATATTGAGCGCTTGGTCAAAATCTAAAGTAATATTAGTCAACTTGTTTATTTTAAAAACACGAACATTAAAATGTTAATTAATCAATAAAGTTAAGAAATTCGTTGACAGTGAGGCGGCTGGTTGCTAAACTAATGGTGAAAACAGAGAAAGAGGGATCGTGATGGCGAAAGTTGGTTTGATAATGGGGTCAATTTCCGATTGGCCAACCATGCAATTAGCGGCAGAGCAGTTGACAGCGCTAGGGGTATCTTATGGGCGGCACATAATTTCAGCGCACCGAATGCCCCAGACCTTACAGTCGTATGGTGAACAAGCAGCAGTGCGCGGCATTCAAGTGATTATTGCGGGAGCGGGTGGTGCCGCCCATTTACCAGGAATGTTAGCCGCCAATACGTTATTACCAGTAATTGGTGTCCCCATTAAGACGCATACGTTGAACGGGGTCGATTCATTATTGTCGATTGTCCAAATGCCGGCGGGAGTTCCTGTCGCGACCATGGCGATCGGGGAAGCTGGAGCTAAGAATGCTGCCCTAATGGCTGCCCAAATTATTGGTTTACGTGAGCCTGAGGTACAACAGGCTATTGGTGATTTCCGTATGCGGCAACGTCAGGAGGCTGAACAAAGTGAACGTCAATTTTAAGAACGCCATCTTACCACCGGCAACGATTGGCATCGTTGGTGGTGGCCAGCTTGGTCAGATGATGACGCTTAGTGCTAAAGCGATGGGTTATCATGTCGGAGTTCTCGACCCGATGCCTAAAGCACCGGCTGCCCAAGTTGCTGATTTTCAAATTGTGGCTGCTTATGACGATCAAGCGGCGTTATTAGATTTAGCACGACGTAGTGATGTCTTAACTTATGAGTTTGAAAATGTTGATGAAGCTGCACTAGTTGCCGCCCAAACCTACGCGCAGTTGCCACAGGGAACCGCCTTACTTCATATTACTGGGGACCGACTTAATGAGAAGCAATTTCTTCATGATCATGGCATTCCGGTTACCCCGTTTGCGCCAGTGACCGATTTACAGTCATTGAACTATGCCCTTAATCGTGTCGGTACCCCGGCGATTCTTAAAACAGCGGCGGGTGGTTATGATGGTCACGGACAGACGGATTTGGCAACGACCACGGTGACGGATGCGGCCCACGCACTGTTGGCACAACCATGTATCTTAGAAGCCCGCCAGGAATTTCGAACAGAAGTTTCAATGATGGTGACGCGCAGCGCTGCTGGTGTGGTGACACCCTTTCCATTAGTCGAGAACCAACACCAACATCACATCTTACACACAACGATTGCACCGGCCAACGTTCGTCCTAGTGTTCATGCTGCCGCGCGCAAAATTGCGGTGTCTATCGCGGAGGCTTTACAACTACGGGGCGTTTTAGGAATTGAATTCTTTGTACTACCGGATGATACCTTATTAGTCAACGAGTTAGCGCCGCGGCCCCATAATTCGGGACACTATACGATTGAGGCCTGCAATATCTCACAATTTGAAGCCCATATTCGAAGTATTTGCGGTTTGCCGATTCCAGCCATCACTCAGACAAGTCCAGCGGTAATGCGCAACCTGTTAGGCGCGGACTTGACATTGGCACGGCAACAGTTGATCAATCATCCAGAGTGGCATTTTCATGATTACGGGAAGGCTGACATTAAGCCACAACGCAAGATGGGCCACGTGACCGTTTTAAATCACGATATTGATGCGGCATTAGCAGCACTGGCAAGTTTGAAAGGAGAACAATAATCATGACAGCTCCAATTGAGAAAAAAGCACTACTATACACTGGTAAAGCCAAAGCGATGTATGCCACTAATGATCCCGAAATTTTGTGGGTCGAATATTTGGATCAGGCAACGGCCTTAAACGGGAAGCGCAAAGTTCCGATTGAGCAGAAAGGTCGCTTAAACAATCAGATTGCAAGTCTGATTTTTAAAGACCTAGCTGCCCATGGGATTGTGAACCATTTCATTGATCAACCTTCAGACTACGTGCAGCTTGTGCGGCGCGTTACGATGATTCCACTAGAAACCGTCGTTCGTAATGCCGCGTCAGGGAGTTTTGAGCGTAAGTTTGCAGTGCCGCATTTAACTAAATTCACTGAACCGGTACTGGAATTTTTCTACAAGAGCGATCAATTAGATGATCCCTTTATTAATGAGTCACAGATCCAAGCGTTGAACGTGACAACGCCAGCGACTGTGACTGAAATCAAGCGGCAAGCCTTGCAGGTTAATCAACGGCTAACGGCAATTTTTGCGGCAATGGGTGTGCAACTCGTTGATTTTAAAATCGAATTTGGTTTGACGACCACGGGTAAAGTTTTGCTAGCTGATGAAATTTCACCGGATAGCTGTCGATTAGTGGATTCAAAAACCGGGGCATCACTTGATAAAGATGTCTTTCGCAAGAATCTTGGTAATTTGACGAGTGTTTATCAGGAAGTATTGGCACGGTTAGCAACCGTTGAGGAGGCCTAACATGTACTTAGTTAAAATCTATGTTACTTATAAGCAATCAATTTTAGATCCCAAGGGTGAGGCCATTCATGATGCCCTACATCGGCTGGGATATACGAATGTGGATGCGGTTGAGTTAGGCAAGTATTTTGAGGTTAAGATTCACGCAGATGATCGACCAGTAGCTGCTGAAATTGATGAAATGTGTGATCAGTTGTTAGCTAACGTCAACATGGAAACCTATCGTTACGAAATTACTGAGATGGAGGCTTTATAATGCTGAGATTTGCCGTACCAGTTTTTCCTGGTTCTAATTGTGATCATGATATGGTAAACGCTTTGCGTGATGTTTTGCACGTCTCGGCAGATTTGATTCCTGCAACGGCAACGTCACTGGCAGGTTACGATGCGGTCATTTTACCGGGCGGTTTTTCGTACGGTGATTACTTGCGAAGTGGAGCCATTGCTCGTTTTGCACCGATTATGCCAGCCGTGATTGCGTTTGCTAACGCAGGTAAACCAGTTATCGGTATCTGTAATGGCTTTCAAGTGTTAACTGAGGCTGGGCTATTACCGGGTGCCTTGCAGTCGAATCGTTCAGCCAAATTTATTTGTCAAGATAGTCGGTTACGAATTGTTAATCATGGGACAGCTTTTACGTCCGCGTATGGTTCAACGGATCAAATCAGTTTGCCAATTGCGCATGGTGAGGGTAATTATTATTGTGATGAAACGACGTTAGCTGAGTTACGTGCCAACCATCAAATCATCTTTGAATATGTCGATAATCCGAATGGTAGTACGGAAAACATTGCTGGTATCATGAATCGAGCCGGTAACGTGTTAGGCATGATGCCCCATCCAGAACGGGCTGTGGAAATGATTCTTGGTTCCACAGATGGTCTGGGAATTTTTCAGTCCGTCATTGCTAATCAAGAGGAGGCTACGCATGCTTAGAAAGCAACCATTATCACCGACCGATGTTCGTGATTCCAAGGTATATCGGGATTGGGGTTTGACCGATGCTGAATATCAATTATTAACGGATGAAGTGCTCGAACGTTTGCCTAACGAGACCGAGACTGGCCTATTTTCTGGCATGTGGAGTGAACATTGTTCGTACAAGAATTCTAAGCCAGTTCTGAAGAAATTTTGGACACAAGGTGAACAAGTGCTTGAGGGCCCTGGTGAAGGGGCGGGTATTATTGATATTGGTGATGGTCAAGCCGTTGTTTTTAAGGCCGAAAGTCACAATCACCCGTCAGCGGTCGAACCTTATGAAGGTGCGGCGACCGGTGTGGGTGGCATTATTCGCGACATTTTCTCAATGGGGGCTCGTCCAATTGCCTTATTAGATAGTTTGCGATTTGGTGAACCAACGGATGCGCATACTAAATACTTGATTTCACAAGTCGTTGCCGGAATTGGGGGTTATGGCAACTGTATCGGAATTCCAACGATCGGTGGCGATACCGTGTTTGATGCGAGCTATCAAAAGAATCCGTTGGTTAATGCCATGTGTGTCGGTATTTTGGACCAGGCTGACATTCAAAAGGGGCAAGCGACAGGAATTGGGAATGCCGTTATTTACGTTGGTGCCAAAACGGGACGCGATGGCATTAACGGTGCTTCCTTTGCTTCAGCCGAATTTAATGATGCCAATGAGACGCAACGTTCCGCTGTTCAAGTTGGTGATCCCTTCATGGAAAAACTATTGATGGAAGCGTGCCTCGAAGTGATTCATGATCACCGGGATATCTTGATTGGTATTCAAGATATGGGGGCGGCCGGGCTCGTATCATCTTCGGCCGAAATGGCTTCTAAAGCCGGAAGTGGCTTATCCTTGAATCTTGACTTAGTCCCGCAACGAGAAACTGGCATGACGCCTTTTGAACTGATGCTTTCTGAATCACAGGAACGGATGTTACTGTGTGTTAAAGCGGGAGCGGAAGCTGAGATTTATCAGGTCTTCGAAAAGTACGGTCTGGATGCCGTCACTATCGGTAAGGTAACGGCTGGTCATCAATATCAATTATTTCATCACGGTAAACTAGTCGCTGACGTGCCAGTTGATGCGTTGGCAACCAAGGCCCCCGTCTATGAACGAGAAAAGAAACGGCCGACCCGTTTGAATCATCAGAGTCACCATCAATTTATGCCGCGACTAGTTGATGCGACTGGAACATTGAAGAAGATGCTGCAACAACCAACTATTGCCTCCAAGGCATCGTTATATGGCACTTATGACTCGCAAGTTCAGACGAATACGGTCGTCAAGCCAGGCTCAGATGCAGGTGTAATTCGGATTCGGCATACGGATAAGGCCTTAGCAGTTACGACTGATGTGAATGGGCGATACTTATACTTAAATCCACGGATCGGTGGTGAAATCGCCGTCGCAGAAGCGGCGCGTAATATTGTGGCTTCGGGTGGACAGCCTTTAGGAATCACTGACTGTTTAAATTATGGTAATCCAGAAAAGCCAGAGCAATTTTATGATTTAGATGAGTCGGCCATGGGAATTGCGCGTGCTTGTCAGTTATTCAATACGCCAGTTATCTCTGGCAATGTTTCGTTGAACAATGAATCGAATGGTGAAGCGATTTATCCCACCCCGATGATTGGCATGGTAGGATTGATCAAACATCAAAAAGATATTACCACCAGTGATTTCAAGCACGCTGGCGATGCGGTCTACGTATTAGGAACAACGGCAGCCGATTTCAACGGCAGTGAACTACAAAAGATGTTGACCGGGACGATTAGTGGTGAACTGTTTGATTTTGACCTTGTGACCGAAAATCGCAATCAACGATTATTGTTAACGGCAATTCAAAAGGGGTTAGTGGCCAGTGCCCATGATGTTTCTGAGGGTGGGTTGATTACCACGATTGCGGAAGCTTGTTTCCCACAAAGTATTGGGGTAGAACTAGTTAGTGATTTATCTGCTACCAATTTCTTTGCGGAAACGCAGTCGCGGTTTGTTATCTCGGTGACACCAGAACATCAAGCAGCTTTTGAAAGCTTGATGGAACCGTATGTGACTTATTTAGGACAGACGACGGCGAAGGACCGACTACATGTTCAGACTGCTGATCAAGCCTTTGATATCAAAGTGAGCTTTGCAAAACAGTTGTGGGAAGGGGCGTTACCATGCCTACTGAAGTAAGCAGTCTAAATGAAGAATGTGGTGTGTTTGGTGTTTGGGGTTCGCCGGATGCGGCTCAATTGACGTATTTTGGACTTCATGCATTGCAACATCGTGGTCAGGAAGGTGCTGGGATTACCGCTAATAATCATGGTAAGCTTCAGACGGAACGGGGGCTCGGGCTATTAGCTGATGTCTTTCGTGATCCCCGTCGCTTGGCACACTTGACGGGACAAGCCACCGTGGGGCACGTTCGGTACGCAACGGCTGGTAATCATGGCTTAGAAAATATTCAACCATTGAGTTTTAATTTTAGCGATGCGCAGTTTGCCCTCGCTCATAATGGCAATTTAACTAATGCGGTGACGTTACGGCAGCGCTTAGAACAACATGGAGCCATCTTTCATGCCAGTTCTGATAGTGAAATTTTAATGCATCTGATTCGGCGCAGTCCGGCAGCCACGTTAACGGAGCAAGTTAAGGATGCCTTACGACAAGTGCATGGTGGCTTTGCCTACTTATTATTAACAAATGATTGTTTGATCGCGGCTTTGGACCCTAATGGGTTACGGCCATTAGTCGTGGGTCAGTTACCCACGGGTGGGTACGTCGTTTGCAGTGAGACCTGTGCTTTGGATACGATCGGCGCTACGTTTGTTCAAGATGTTCAGCCGGGAGAACTGTTAATAATTGATGATCATGGTTTGACGATTGATCACTATACAACTGATACACAGTTGGCCATCTGCTCGATGGAATTTATTTACTTTGCACGTCCGGACTCGGATATTCATGGTGTCAACGTCCATTCTGCCCGTAAACGAATGGGGGCTCAGTTAGCCATTGAGCAGCCGGTAGATGCCGATATTGTTGTCGGAGTCCCGAATTCATCCCTGTCGGCGGCGACTGGCTATGCTGAAGCAAGCGGCCTGCCTTATGAAATGGGGTTGATCAAAAATCAGTATTCATCAAGAACTTTCATTCAACCGACCCAAGCATTACGGGAACAGGGCGTCCGAATGAAACTCTCAGCTGTCAAAGGGGTCGTTGCTGGCAAACGAGTCGTGTTAATCGATGATTCAATCGTACGTGGAACGACTAGTCGCCGTATCGTTAAATTATTGAAGGATGCGGGCGCAAAATCAGTTCACTTACGGATTGCATCGCCACCGTTACGCTATCCATGCTTTTACGGGATCGATATTCAATCGACTAACGAGTTGATTGCGGCTCAACAAACGATTCCTGAGATGTGTCAGACATTTGGCGCCGATTCACTAGGTTTTTTGAGTGAACAAGGGGTCATTGATGCGGTTGGCTTACAGACCAGTGAACCATATGGCGGATTGTGTATGGCTTATTTTAATGGCGACTATCCGACGTCACTGTATGACTACCAAGCAGAGTACGATGCAGAAATTGCGCAATTACACGCCAATCATGAAGGGGTGATCAAGTGAGTGATGCGTATAAGCGGGCTGGCGTTGATATTAATGCCGGCTACGATGTCCTAAAGACGGTCAAACAAATGAGTGGTAATCAACAACTGGGCGCATTTGGTGGTGCTTTTCCACTGGGTCCGGACGTGACGACCAATAATCCCGTGCTAGTAGCTGGTACGGATGGTGTTGGTACTAAATTATTGGTGGCGATTGCGGCTGATCAACATACGACGATTGGTATCGACTTAGTGGCGATGTGTGTGAACGATATTTTAGCACAAGGGGCGACGCCGCAATTTTTCTTAGATTACTTAGGCTTAGGGCATACAGATCAGGATCGGGTCAAGGCTATTTTGACCGGGGTTGTGGCCGGTTGTCATCAGGCACATACGACTTTAATTGGTGGTGAGACGGCTGAGATGCCGGATATGTATGGTCAAAACCATTATGATCTCGCTGGTTTTGCGGTAGGGATTGCGAATCGCGCCGACTTATTTTCGCCAGCTAATGTGACTGCTGGGGATGTTCTGATTGGTTTACCATCTAATGGGCTACATTCTAATGGTTTCAGCCTCGTACGTGATATTTTATTCAAACAGCATGATTACCAATTAACAACGGTTTTCAAAGAACTTGGTCATGACCTACAGACTGAACTTTTACGACCAACGACCATCTATGTTGATGCCGTTCAACCATTATTACAACAAAAATTAGTGGCGAGCATTGCTCACATTACTGGTGGTGGCTTAATTGAAAATGTTGCGCGGGCATTACCAGCCGGTTTAAGTGCCCATCTGGAGTTGGGACAATGGCCGGTACCACCGATTATGCCGTTATTAGCTGAACTTGGGGACTTAACGGCAACGGACTTACGGTCGACCTTTAACCTAGGATTAGGAATGGTCCTGATAGTTCATCCAGATCAAGTGGCGACGGTGATAGCGAAGTTAACAGCTACTCAGCAGCCTTATTATCAAGTTGGAACAGTTCAGGCTGGTTCGACTCCGGTTGTTTTTGAGGAGGCCCAGCATGGTTAAAAAAATCGCGGTATTTGCTTCGGGCAACGGGACGAACTTTGACGCTTTACAGCAGGCTATTAAGGTACGCCAACTACCCGTAGAGCTTGGATTGCTTGTGTGTGACCAGCCAGATGCGCCCGTGATTGCGAAGGCCCGAGCAGTTAATGTACCCATACTAATTGTTGATTTTCATGAGTATGCCAACAAGGCGGCTGCGGAGGCCATTATTTTAACAGCACTGCAGGCGCGACAAATTGATGTCGTGTTATTAGCAGGATATATGCGGATTATTGGTCCCACCCTGTTGAATGCTTATGCTCATAAAATTATTAATATCCACCCGGCACTGTTACCGGATTTTCCAGGTCGTCACGGCATTGAAGATGCTTTTGCGGCTGGTGTTACTGAGACGGGGGTGACGATTCACTATATCGATGCTGGTATCGATACTGGGCAAATAATTGCCCAACGCGTTGTTCCAGTTGCACCCGATGATACGTTGTCAACGCTGGCGACGCGTATTCATATTTGTGAACACCAATTTTATCCAGATGTGTTACAGACACTCATTAATGAAGGAGCAATTTAAGATGACAAAACGTGCGTTGTTAAGTGTTTCTGATAAGCAAGGATTAACTGATTTTGCAAAGGGACTCGTTGCGCTAGATTACGAGTTGATCTCAACTGGTGGGACGAAAAAGGCACTCGAAGCAGCGGGCATTCCAGTGATTGGGATTGAAGAAGTGACTGGTTTTCCTGAAATGCTTGATGGACGGGTCAAAACTTTGCATCCCAAGGTCCATGCGGGCTTGTTGGCTCGGCGTGATCTACCAGCGCATATGGCCCAATTAGAAGCAGCCGGGATTCAGCCAATCGACATGGTCGTTGTTAATCTTTATCCATTCAAGGCGACGATTCAGCGACCCGATGTGACACAGGCTGAAGCCATTGAACAGATCGATATTGGTGGCCCATCGATGTTACGTTCCGCCGCCAAGAACTTTGCAGCCGTACTACCAATTGTAGATCCGGCTGATTATGATCAAATTCTGGCGGACCTACAAGCGGAAGCCATTACACCAATAGTACGGCAACACCTTGCTGCCAAGGTCTTTCAACACACCGCGGCTTATGATGCACTGATTGCCCAATATTTAACGACTGAGGAATTTCCAGATAAGTTAACGCTCACTTACGACAAGCAGCAAGCCCTTCGTTATGGTGAGAACAGTCATCAGCAAGCAGCTTTCTACGAAAATGCACTACCAACTGACTTTTCAATTACGGGTGCGCACCAAATTCATGGTAAAGAGCTTTCTTACAATAACATCAAGGATGCTGACGCGGCGTTGCGGATGGTCAGTGAATATCAACAACCGGCCGTAGTGGCGATGAAGCACATGAATCCTTGTGGTGTTGGGTTGGGGACGACGATTGAAGATGCTTGGGATAAGGCTTATGAAGCCGATTCGATTTCCATTTTCGGTGGCATTATTGCACTCAATCGACCTGTCGACTTAGCAACGGCGGAAAAAATGCACGCGTTATTCTTGGAAATTATTATTGCACCAAGTTTCGATGACGAGGCTTTAACCGTCTTATCTAAGAAGAAAAACTTGCGTTTAATGACGGTTAACTTTGATCAAGCCCATACGGCTGATAAATTTGAAACCATTTCAGTTGGCGGTGGCTTACTACGGCAAGAGGTTGATGCAACCTGTGAAACGCCAGCTGACTTTACAGTTGTCACTCAGACGCAGCCAACACCGGAGCAGTTAAAAGCATTAGCTTTTGGCCAGCAGGTCGTTAAACACGTTAAGAGTAATGCGGTGGTCGTTACGACGGCGGACCGGACGTTGGGGATTGGTTCTGGACAGATGAACCGGATTGACTCCACTAAGATTGCAATTGACAAGGCCATGCAAAAGGCCGGTTATGAGCACGCTATTTTAGCTTCTGACGCTTTCTTTCCGATGGATGATTGTGTTGAATACGCGGCTCAACATGGTATTCGCGCAATCGTGCAGCCGGGTGGGAGTATTCGCGATAAGGACTCCATTGCGATGGCTGATCGGTATGGAATTACGATGGTCACAACTGGTGTCCGGCATTTCCGGCATTAATCAGTGAAGGGATGGGTGCGAACATGGCAAAAGTATTAGTAGTTGGCGGTGGTGGTCGTGAGCATGCCATTGCCAAGGCGATGATGACAAGTCCACAGGTCAGTACCGTTTATTGTGCGCCCGGTAATCCAGGAATGGTCCCGGATGGGATTCAGACGTTGGCAATTGAAGAAATGGACTTTGCAGGTTTAGTTAACTTTGCGCGGGCCAATACAATCACATTGACCTTTGTCGGCCCAGAAGTACCGTTAGCAGCTGGCATTGTTGATTACTTCCAGGCGGCGGGGCTTGCGATTTTCGGCCCGCATCAGGCGGCTGCACAATTGGAGAGCTCTAAAGTATTCGCCAAAGCCTTTATGCGTCGCCACCACATTCCGACCGCCGACTACCGCCAATTTCACGAGTTAGCGCCTGCGCTGACTTATAGTCGTGAACAGTCATTGCCACAAGTTATCAAGGTCGATGGACTGGCGGCTGGCAAAGGTGTGACGGTCGCAACGAGTTATGAACAGGCGGCAACGGCAATTACAACGGCATTTGCGGCCAGTGCGACTGTGTTGATTGAAGATTATGTGACCGGCTTTGAATTCTCACAAATGGTCTTAGTTGGTGGTGAGCGCTATGTGTTGTTACCAACGGCGCAGGACCACAAACGGTTACAAGATCATGATCTGGGACCAAATACGGGCGGGATGGGGGCCTATTCACCAGTGCCACAAATTACGCCGGCAGTCATTGAGCAGACAGTTACCACAATTATTGAACCGACAATTGCGGGAATGAAAGCGGAGGGATTGAGTTTTGAAGGGGTCATCTATGTTGGCGGCATGCTCACTGCAACTGGTGTTCAAGTTATTGAATATAATCTACGACTAGGTGATCCTGAAACCCAGATTTTATTACCGCAACTACAGAGTGATTTCTATCAAGTCATTGTCGACTTGCTTCAGCACCGGCAACCGCACGTTCAGTGGCAGACGGCTGCCAGCTACCTCGGAGTTGTACTAGCCGCTCCTGGTTATCCGGGGCCAGTTAAAGCGGGGGTCCCCGTTCCAAGCGTGACGGGAGCTGATTACGCGAGTGTAACCGGTACGCCGGATCAATTAGTCAGTGCGGGAGGTCGAGTGATGATGGTAACGGCTAGTGCCCCCAACTTGATGGCGGCACAGCAGGCGGTTTATCAGCAAATTGATCAACTGGCGATTGGCGATCTGATTTATCGAACCGATATTGGTGCCAAAGGAATTGAACAGTTGCATTGATTAATGCTTGACAATCAGATTATCCCATTCTATGCTAGTAGCATTACTTAAATTCGTTATAAAATTTGAAGTTGCGTGTTGGGAATGACCAGCACCAACGTTAAAATCGTCCTTTTTAAGCGAAAATAAAGGGACGATTTTTATTTTGATATGTTAAGAGCAATTTGGAGGCTAAGTTTAGTATGGAAATGGGCGCTTTGATGACGGTAGTTAAGCGACGCATACATAATTGGCATGTGGCTGGTAGCCGGCGTGGTTACTTGCAACGAAAGTTAACAACTTTAAATGTCAGCGCAACCGGGCTTAAGAATGTCGAGGATGCTGCGTTTATTCACCATATCCAAAAACCGGTTAATAGTGGTGAGTCGCGTAATCAAAACTGGTGGCATCTCAATTTCTTTTGGGGGTTACAGGGCATTGGTCGAGCATCAACGCCCCAAACACCAGCACTTGCACTTACTGGTAAAATTAGTGGCTTCAATCATCCGGCTGTCGCTCATTTTGAATTTATGCGTGACCAGATTAGTGGTGGGGTAGTCGATAAGCAAATACTGCCAGCTCCTACACTTTGTTTGGCGGAACTTAAGCGGCCAGCTAATGCAACTGCACTCAGTCAAGTCTACCAGTCAGATTCAGAAATGGTGCACGATTTGGCAGCAGCGTATCATCAAATTATGAGTGATTTGTACCAAGCTGGCGCACGCCAGATTCAGCTGAATAGTTGTGCACTTGGTGGGCGGCAAGTCATGACGATTACTGAACTGAGTACACAAGTTAGCCAAGAGGCTGTTCACAATTTGCCCGCGGATCTTTGTGTTCAGTGGCACGTGACACATGGCAATTGTTGTTCAGTGTAGTGCACTGACGTCGTAAGCTTCACTAGCTAGTGCTGCTATGGGCGGCCTAAGCTGCCGACCTGTGACATCGAAGTTTTTTAAAATATTGATTCGTAACAGATTAATGCATCGGTAGTAGTTAAAAAACAAATTAAATCGTGCGGTTAACTGAGTGGCTCTCGGTTAATCGCACGATTTTGTTAGTAGCATTAAATTAGTGTGTGCAAACATGATGTCATTGGGTGTTCTTAGTTAGTTTGCTGTTGAGTTCGGTTACGCGAACGTTATTTTTTATTTTGTAAGGATTGGCGTTTCGGGCTGACCCATGTTCCTGAGCCAAAGCCTAAGATGGTTTTCAGTGCTGGTACGAACGTTGCCACTACGGTAAGGGGATTAATCATCCAATAAAACAACATGTAGAGTGGCGCAAAAAACCAATATTTTAATTTCGCACCGTGATGGTCCAGTAGTAATGCGGCCAGTAATTGCATGAAACCTGCCAATAGTTCAAAGCTGACGAAGATAAATGACAACATCAGGCCATGGTAGATGCGTTCGAAGTTACCGGTCATTAAGAACCAGCCCATGAGGATCAAAAACATCAGGGAAGTAATGACGAAGAAAAATGACCAGATAATCGACAAGGTTGAATCAACGAACATCGATAGTTGATAACGATGGGTAATCGGGTGTAAGAGAAACTTTTTAATGTTCGTTAACCAGACTTCGGTCCCGCCCTGAGCCCAGCGCTTACGTTGATGATAAAGATCGCGAATCGTGGTGGGAACATTCATGTGGAAGACGATGTTGGGTGCAAACCGAGGAACGGCGCCGACCATTTGGTGGTCCCACGCAATACTAATATCTTCGGTCGCCCGATTTTGACGGAAACCGCCAACATCAATGAGAAATTGTTTACGGTACAGGGTATTAGCGCCACTGTAAGCATACATTGAATCGTTGATGGATGTTTGGCTACGTTTAATAACGCCCACGATACTTGAAAACTCGACAGTTTGTGATTTGCCTAGGAGGGATGTTCGATTTTGCACATCCATGTTGGCTGTGACGGCGGACGTATTCATATCGCGGTCATGGATGAAGAAGTTCATGTACTTCATCAGGGCGTCTTTTTCAGGGATGGTATCGGCGTCGTTGCTCAGAATATAGTCACCCTTAGCAAAATACATCCCGATGTTGAAAGCATGGGCCTTACCCTTGTTTTTCTCAATCTCAACGGTCCGCAGGCGGGGATAACTTAACTGCAGGCGGCGAATGATAGCCGCTGTCTCGTCAGTCGAACCATCGTTCATGACCAAGACTTCATAGTTCGTATAGTTGAGTTCATCGAATAAATAAGTGATGGTCTCTTCAATCATGACTTCTTCGTTGTGGGCTGGAATCATGATGGTAATCATGGGTTGCTGGTCAACCGGGATGGCTTGCCAATTGTCATCGCGTTTATTGGTCTTAATAAAGCGATAGGATAATGAGCCGGCAAACCAAAAGAATGAGCCAACAACGGGATACAGACAGAGAATTAGGAGGACCAGGTTGACGACTGTTTAAAGAACGTCGCTTCAAATAAATGGTCAATGAAAATATTGGTCATGGTGACCTTCCTTCCTAATCGTTTAAATCGTCCAAATCATTTTTTTGGTAGAGTTGTTGAATTTGATCCGTATCAAGATTCTGTTCGGGTTTGACCCGGTAATAACGGGTGTTTTCCCGAAATTCAGCGTTGCCGAAACGGTCATCCATGAATTTTGCTAATAGTTGTTGCCGCTTTTTTTGATTGATGGGATTAAAGGTCGGCCACTGCTCAACGACCCGTTCACGTTTACGGTTCTGAATAATGGTCATAGTTACAGCAAAGAGTGAAGCAAGTGCAAAGCAAAAGACCAGTAGAATACCGATAAATTTAAATTCAAAGATGCCCTCATGATAATACCAGAAACGAGGAATGCGATGATTATAACTTGACCAGATGGAAAGGATCGTAACTGTGATCGGGATAATGACAGCTAACCAGCCTACCAGTCCGACAATGGTTTGCCAAATTTTAAGCCCCCAGTGGCCGGAATCAAAATAGGCATCAGAATAAAGTTGCTGCCGGTTGGAATCTTCATTAGGTTGTTTGGTCATGCTGATCCTCCTTGGTTGTTGGTTGGTCGGGATTGATGGGATGTCCGAATAAGTAGCCTTGACGAATACTAATCTGGAGTTGCTCGGCTAACTGTTCGTCGGCTTCATTTTCAATTCCCATTAAAATCAAATCGATATCGTTGTCTTTTGAGAGTTGATTCCAAAATTGAAGGTTCAAGTCTAGCCAGACGGAAGGATCTTCCTTACGAAACGAACGCATTGAGCATTTTAGTGTGTCGATATCTGCTAGTAACCACTGAATATTCTTCAAATTAGCTAAACTAGCCCCGACGTTATCAATCCCAAATTGCATGCCGTATTTGCGGGCTTCACGGATTCGTCGCCGAAATAGCCGTTTGTTGATGTGGCGTGACTGATACTGTGGCGTATATTCAACAGCTAAATGCATCGGCTCAATATTCGCGATGGCCCAGCGAACAAAGTAGCGAAATTCGGGACTAATGATTTGTTCATATTCCAAGTTGATTGATAGCGTAATGGCTTCATTAGGTAATGCCTTAAAGGTATCTTCAAGCAAGAAGATCACGCGTTGGAGTGGTAAGGAGCCCAGTTGTGGTGGCAATGACCATGAGCCGTCAGTGTTATGTTGACGTAGCAGACACTCATATCCGGTCGTCTGTCCGCGAAAATCGACCTGCTTTTGAATAAAATAACGAAGCTTAAAATCATCGTTTTCAAGATAATTATTGGAATGCTTACGAGAGTACCAGTAATAAATCACGATTGTAAGGATAAAGCTGACGGTAATTAATCCAGTCAACCAAAGTAGTCCTGTTTCTAATTGCACTAGGCTCATTTAAATATAATCTCCGTAAGAAAAACTTATGACAGCAGAAAAAGTATCTGTCGGTCACAGTTAATATAGTTAAGCATTCTTGACATTATATGCCTATATTTGCACAGTTTCAATCAATATTATATGCTGATAAGTGGGATTGTCTGTTGAATGTTATTAATCAGATTAAGCTTATGAAAGAACCATAAAACCAGCTACTGACACTGTTGGGCTAACATAATTACGAATGATTGACGAGGTTTTAGTGGTCGCTTATAATCGATAATGACTTTGAGAGATAACGTAGATTAAAGAAGAAGGTTATTGTGAAATGAAAATTGTTTTAACAGGTTCGATTGGTCGCATAAATCAGACCCTTGTTCCTCAACTGACTCACAATGGACATGATGTGACGGTGATTAGCCATCAGTCTAGTCGTAGTGGGCTAATCAAGATATTTCGAGCAACGCCGGCAATCGGCCGACTCGATGATGAGGCCTTTTTGACACGAACATTCAGGGGGGCCGATGTTGTCTACTTAATGTTGACCGGCGTAATGGCTAGTGATGATATTTATGCTGCTGCCAAACAACAAGCAGAGATTTATGCAGCTGCAATTAATGCAGCTGGGGTGAAGCGGGTCGTCAACTTAAGTAGCGTGGGTGCTGATTTAGGTCCCGAAGTTGGTTCGTTGTATATGTATCACATTATCGAACAGACGTTAACGTCGGCCTTAACGGATGTTGACTTGACGTTCATTCGGCCAACCGCAATGTACTATAATCTATTAAACAGTGTACCGACAGTTAGAAAAAGTCATCGAATTTATACTAATGCTAGTCTCGATGTTAAGAACGTCTGGGTGGCTCTGGTTGATGTCACACCAGTTATCATTAAAGCGCTGACTGAACCCGTTACTGGAAAGGCCGTGTCCTATGTTGCTAGTGATGAACAGACTTATTTGGAAGTTGCGTCAGCATTATCGCAGACGCTCAAGATGCCAGATTTACGCGTCTCACAAGTACCCGATGAGGTCATGCAGGACAATTTAGTGACGGCGGGAATGCCAATAGCTTTTGCAAGAGAGTATGTCAAAACGGTGGCTTACCAACGTGAGCACGATTTTTATGCGGACTATCGGGCCCATCAGCCACGATTGGGGACTGTCAAGATGGCCGATTTTGCCCAAGTCTTTGCTGAAGATTATCATAATCAACAGGTTATCAAACACTAATTAAGATCAGTTATATGCGCAATGAAAGCCAAAAACACCCACGAGTTTTCGAAGACTCGTGGGTGTTTTGACCTTCTATGCAGTTGCTAGACTAACCAATCGTGCCTTAAGCAACAAAGGCGAAGTACAAGATAAAGACGACCATCATCGTCCACATGAGGGCATTGACTTCACGCCAACGTCCTTTGACGGTCATGGTGATCGGATAAAAGATAAAACCAACGGCCAAGCCTTCCGAAATGCTGTAAGTCAGTAGCATCATAATCATGGTGAAAAATGCTGGTACGGCAATTTCGAACTTGGTCCAATCAATATACTGAACGTTTGAAAGCATCAAAATACCGACGATAATTAGTGCTGAAGCGGTAACCGCAGATGTAATCACTGTTAAAACTGGTGAGAAGAAGGCGGCAATGGCGAACAGGAGCGCAACGAAGACCGATGATAAGCCAGTACGGGCCCCAACAGCTACACCTGAGGTTGATTCTACGTAGGCGGTCGTTGGTGAGGTCCCAAAGATTGCGCCTAAGGATGTCGCTAGCGCACCGCTAAAGAGTGCTTTACCAACTCCTTTAACTTCACCAGACTGCTTATCCACCATTCCGGCTTCGGTGGCTACCCCAACGAGTGTTCCGGAGGTATCAAAAAGCCCAATAATGAAAAACGTTAAAATAACGATAATCATTTGAAACGAATTGATATCGCCAAGATGGGTGACTGCTTGACCAAAGATAGGCTGGACACTCGGAACACCACTGACGATACCAGTTGGTAAGGGAATGATACCAAAAATCATGCCGACTGCGGCCGTGATGAACATGCTCCAAAAGATACCACCAGTAACGTTAGCAGTGACTAACATAATGCCAACAATAATGCCGAAAATTGCTAATAAAACGGTCGGACTGTGCAAGTTGCCGAGGGCCACGGCGTTCGATTTGTTGGCAACGATAATGCCGGAAGTTTGGAGCCCAGAAAAGGCAATGAATAACCCAATCCCCGCAGATACGGCATACTTTAAGGCGCTCGGAATTAAATTAATTAATTTGTCGCGTAACTTAGACAGTGTTAATAGAATAAAGAGAATCCCAGCGACCAAGACTCCTGCTAAGGCCGTTTGCCATGGAATATGCCATTCTTGGACAACCGTGTAAGTGAAGAAGGCGTTCAACCCCATCCCAGGCGCAAGCGCGACGGGGAAGTTGGCTACCAGTCCCATTAAGAGACAGCCAGCAATGGCAGCTAAAATCGTTGCGGTGAAGACAGCAGTTTTGCTCATACCGGTACTGCCCAATAGTTCGGGATTTACGGCTAAAATATAAGACATCGCTAAAAAGGTCGTCAGACCACCGATCAATTCGCGGCGGACTGAAGTACGGTTTTCACGCAAATGAAATAATTGTTCTAGAATAATGACCCACTCCTAAAATTAATAAAAAACTAACAATTCAACAATTGTCTAGTATAACATACTGCTTTTTAGGGTAACAGGGGATTTATTGTTTTATCTCTTTCAGTTGACTTAATGCCAACATCGTCAGGTTAGTCTCAAGCGACCATGCAGTCATTGTCCACTTTTACCAAAGTATCATGAATGATGATCAAAACATGCCAATTAGTCGGATTGCTGTTCGTCAGTACGTGTTCATCCTAATCCGACTTCCGGGGCTGGGGGCCAATTGCTGGAACGCAGCCGACATGAAGTGCCCTACAATCTTTAGACTCATCTGTCTAACAATTGTAGGGCACTTCATGTCCATCGCGTTCCAGCAATTGGCAGAAATGCCTGGAAGTCGGTCTAGGACGCTCAAGCCAAACATGTTTACGCTAGTTCGACCTTTTTCCAGCGGGTTTAAGCTGGTGCTTTTGACCTTAACCAATTGGCATGTTTTGATCATGATTCATGAACGGTTGACTAGCGAAGCGTGTGGATTGATTGTGTTCAGTGAATGCACGTCAGCATAAATTTGATTGGAAGGGATGATTAAAAAGAGTTGATGTAACGTATCCGAACAAAAAACAGCGGCTCACACCCCGTGTTGTCGGGATGTGAGCCGCTGCGTTTAAGAATAATGATTAATGCTGTTCAGTTTCATTAAGACCGACTGATTCGTCATCGACAGTGGTCTCAGCCGCGTGTCGGTTGAAGAGTAAGTTGAGACCAACTGCGGCTAGACTACCCACGACAACCCCGTTACTTAACATGATTTGAAGTGCGCCTGGTAGAAATTGGAAGATGTTCGTTTGAACTGTGACCCCTAAACCAAGCCCAATGGAGACGGCTGCAACGAGCAAGTTATTATTATTACGAAAATCAACTTGAGCTAACATTCTAATTCCTTGAATCCCAACGATCCCGAACATGACGACCATGGCGCCGCCTAGTACTGGGTCGGGAATAATAGTAGCCAACGCACCAATCTTAGGCAATAAGCCCAAGACAACTAAGAAGGCTGCGGAAAAGTAAATTGGTTTCCGTGTTTTGACACCGGATAATTGAACGACCCCGACATTTTCGGAGAAGGTTGAGTAAGGGAAAGTACTGAATAATCCACCAAGGATAACGGCAATCCCTTCTGCTCGGTAACCCCGCTTTAAATCATCACTTTCAATTTTACGACCAGTAATGTCGCCAAGGGCAAAGAAGACCCCGGTTGATTCGACCATTGTGGTCAATGAGACGAGGATCATCGTCAGAATAGATGACCATTCAAAATGGGGAGTGCCAAAGTAAAAGAGGGTCGGTAAGTGGAACCAGCTGGCTTCGGCGACGGGTTTCAAGGAAACCATGCCCATGGCACCAGCAATCAAGGTACCAACTAAGATCCCGATTAGAATTGAAACGGACTTCATAAAACCCCGTGCAAAAACACTAATTAATAAAATAATGGCAATCGTAAGAAAACCGATACCTAGTGCTTGCAGATTACCAAAATCTTTAGCACTAGTATCGCCACCACCAAGGTTCTGAAAGGCCACTGGAATCAAGGTGAAACCAATGATTGTGATTAGTGATCCCGTGACGACGGGCGGAAAGAGGTTCTTGATTTTTGAAAACAGTCCAGCAATCAAGAAAATAAAAATACCAGCACCAATAATTGAACCGTACATGGTCCCCAGACCGTACGTTTTACCGATTTGAATCAGTGGATTGACGGCTTGGACTGCACAGCCAAGCACGACGGGAAGTCCGATCCCTGTTAGCGGGGTGCGTTTTAATTGTAGGAATGTTGCAATTCCACACATGAAAATATCGATTGAAACTAAGTAAGTTAATTGTTCTTGGCTGAAATGCAAGGCTGCCCCAATCAATAACGGGACAAGCACATCACCCGAATACATGGCTAACAGATGTTGAAATCCTAAAACGGCCGCCTTAATGTTGGTAATTTTAGGTGCTACGGATACTTCCTTCAAATCAATCTTCCTCTCTCGATTAAGCTGATTTGCCTATAAAAAAAGTCACCCCGGCAAACGGGATGACCTCGTTTGCTTATAGTCCAACCTTTACGGGGTTGGGTAGAAACTCGTCAACCATATCATGACATTATATAGGCAATTACCACTTATTTGAATGAGACTTATTCTAGCACAGATGAAAACCGAATACAAATGTTGCCGAATAAATTAATGTTCGTGAAAACGGCTTTTTCACGAAAGCTCAAAATGAAAACGTTCACTTTTGCGATTGCTGATTATGCCAAAGTAGCACGGCCATTTCAAGTGTCTGGGTCTGCTCAGGATCGTCCAAATTCAACATCAACATTTTTTCGATTTTTTTGAGCCGGTAAATTACGGTATTCCGATGGATGTCGAGGTGACCAGCAACTTCCGCGATATTTTGATGGTAATAAAAATAGCCGTACAGAGTCGTTAGTAAGTTAAGCTGCTCGTGAGCACTCACGCCACTGACAAGTCCGCCTAAGACACGTTCGACAAAGGATCGGGCTTCGTTTTTGGGAATCAATGAGATCAATTCTTTAACGTATTTTGGCCGATAAATCGTGACTGCATGGGAGCTATTCTTGCTGAGTGCTAAAGCTTCCGCGGCTTCATTATAAATAGTCGCAAGTTCCGTTAAGGGCAATGTCGAATAGCTGTAACCAGCAATCAAACGGGCCTGTTTGTCTAACTTAGGCTGAATAAATTGAACGAGGGCCGTTAAAAAGTGTTGGGCGTTTTGTTGATCATTGATTAATAAGACTAATTGCTGTTTTAATGAAAAAACAATGACGGCTGCTTGGTATTCTTTAATAAACCATAATGTGAGTTGTTGCACCTGCTCTAAAAGGTGGTTGCTTAGTAATGCCTGATGAGTAGTGGTCACTAGAATAGTTGCGCAGTGAAACTTGGTAGTTGGATCAATGTTGCGGGCCTTTAGCGTCTTATTCACGAGCTCATTAGAAATACCACCGTCCATAACATTCAGATAGAAGCCACTTTGATTACGGAAAGCTGATTCGTTCAACATGTCTACGCGGCTGTTGACGAAGCTTAGGGTATTAAGGACAACTTGTGTGAGCATCTGATCGGTTGAATTGGCTGGATCCAGGTCTAGAACGCCAACAAAAGCCTTGTTTTCTTTGTAGGCTGAAAACAGCGGCATGATGGTTAAGTCAGTTGTCTGGTAGGGGAGGATGACGCGGGTATTAAGGTTGAAATAGTCGATATCGGTCTGGTTACGTAAAAAGTCTGTCAAAGTGTGACGCGTCATTGGCAGGTCTTGTGAGGCACTGACAACGCGAAAATGACTGTCCATTAAAAAGATTGGGTGGTGGATGAGCTCACTACACTTATTCAAGACGGTTGTATTAGTTGGGTCTTTTAACAACAAATCGGCAAGTGCTTGGTTAGCCGTAACAATCCGACTAAGCTCATTAGTCTGGGATTTTAAAATAATACTTAACATTTTACGCATGGTTTCAGAAATCAGCTCATCGCCGGGTGTGATAATAATTGGAAAGGCTAATTCATCCGCTAAAGCGAGCACCTTTTTGGGCAAATGGTCAACGTAACGATGATCCTTAAAGCCAAGGCCGGCACAATTGGCATTGTGCATTGCTTTGATTAAGGTCGAGGGGTCCGTTGTCGTATTAATAAATGGGTAGCCATTTGTAATCAAAAATTGACCATTGGCGAGATAGTTGGCGATATCGGGTGATTCAATCATTCCAATATTACTAATTTCGCGCTTGAGACCGCGTTCACCCGCAATTACCCGCATATGTTGCATTGATGGTGTTTGTAATAGTGTTTGTAAACGCATGGTAAGTCCCCCTAAAATTAGTTATCTTTAACAAGTAGTATACCGATAATTTGGCAGTTTGACTATAATTAAATGAAAAATAGATTAAAAACAAATGAAGTGTCGAATTAGTGTTACGGGTTAATAGATTTCAATGTTGGTCAAACGTGCTATATCCTTATTCAAAATAGCCAGCATCGTAGACCACTGAAAAAAAGACGAGTTAATGTAAACATATGATACGGGCTTCTAGGCGATACTACCGAAACGTACTCGGCGCCACTGAGGCCTGTGTTTGCTACGCCAACGAGACCGTATTAATCCGTTGGTTAGGCAATGCTCAGCTTCACCCCCGCCCCTCGCAAGCTTGAGACTGGCGGGGCGGGGGTGACACCATGCTCAAGGGTGAAGTACTGCTTGTCGGGGTGATGTTCCCGGCTACAAGAAGACTCGTATTTGAATTTGCGTAGGGGTTTTTTGCGGAGTTCAAATCGAGGTCCGCTCGGTTCTAGCAATTGGCATCCGGCCTAAAACTCGGACTAGGACGCGCGCATGCTGATGAATAGGCATCCAGCTAACTGGCCCGTATTATCAACGATACATACCGATATTAATGATCAACGCTCAAAGTCATCAGATAATTAATGTACTCGGGTTGATTAACCCTTGACAGTCGTGGTGGAGTTCGTTACACTTAGTCCAATTAAACAAGCACCTTTAACTTAGTCCT
>OMJG01000404.1_pt1 | contig 32812 bp, 27 predicted proteins | sample 1646431 | NCBI WGS metagenome assembly OMJG01 (sample SAMN03771674, study PRJEB25209) | food metagenome | isolation source: Cotija cheese | place: Mexico:Jalisco,Michoacan | collected 2011-12-12
ACTTCTGGTGAACCAGTATCAGTTTCGTGTACACGGTATTCTTTAATGATTTCGTTTTTACGTTCTTGTGAAATTGCCATAATCAATTTCCTCCTTAAAATGTTTGAATACTCCTTAATCCGAGTTAGGCGTTGGAGATTCGACCTACTAAGAAAAAGGTGTGGTATAGATTGTTTATATAACTATACGCAACTCTAAATATTATAAGCTACTTCATCACCAAAATCAACTGCTAATAAATATTTAGCACGCGATTTATCATCGTTCATTTGTTTAACTAATGGGTCGATACCATCAAATTTAATCTCAGGACGTAAGAAATGATGCCAATTCACGGTCACTCGTTCACCATAAATATTATCCTCAAAGTCAAAGATATTCACTTCGATGACAACTTCTGCTTTGTTAGGATCATGAAATGTTGGCTTTACACCTATGTTAGCTACCCCTCGATATAATTTATTTTCAGTGCCGATTTCAATACTAACAGCATAAACACCTTTACGAGGTAACAAATAATCATCACTAGGTTGAATGTTAGCTGTTGGGAAGCCAATAGTTCTTCCCCTTTTTTCACCTTGCACTACAGTGCCTTTAATAGAATAAATATAGCCTAAAGCATCATTCGCTTTTTGCAACTCACCATTGATTAAATCTTGACGAATAGAAGTTGTAGAAATTTTTTCATTTTCAATTTCTTGTTTACTCACAATTGTCGTATTAAACGCATCATATTCTTGAAGAACAGTCATATTACCTTTTCCAAATTTACCAAAAGTAAAATCAAAACCAGCAATGACTTCTTTTACATTATTTTTAATTATATAATTTTCAACAAAATCTTCTACGCTCACATTAGCAAACCTAGATGAAAAATTAACCACTATACAATAATCAATATCATGTTGGCTAATTTTTTCGATTTTATCTGAAAGTGGCGTTAAATACGTTGTTCGTTTTCTTTTAGGATTCAACACGACAGACGGATGCGGATCAAATGTCATCACCGCTTTTTTTAAACTGTGTGCCTCAGCTATTTCGTTTAATATATCAAAGACTTTGTCATGACCTTTATGCATGCCATCGAAAAATCCGAATGCCATTGCAACATCCTCTGTAATATACTGTTTAGATTGTATAGGATGTGTCACTTCTATGACTTTCATAAATTCTATCTCCTTTAATTAAAGACTTTTTTAGGTTTAATTTCTGATTCTTTTGTAGGGTGTACCATATAAATTGCTAATACTTTTTCTGAATCATCATCAATAAATACAATTTGGTCTTTAATTTTGTTATCAAATTCATTTTTATTAAATTTCTGCCCATTTAAAATACGTTTTTTTATGTGCGAATCTTTAATTTTAATGCTTGGCAAACCCTTTAATCCATATTCTAAAGGAAACAATTTATTTTGCAATGAATCCTGCTCATGAAGTTCTTTTATTTGTTCTAATGTAAGGCTATCTTTCAACACAAATCCACCAGACTCGATTCGTGTTAATTTCGACATATGTGCCGGAAAGCCTAATTTCACACCAATATCAGTTGCTAGCGTTCTAATATATGTACCTTTACCACAGATGACGCGTATTTTAAAATGACACTCATTTTCTTTAAAATCTAATTCAGATATACGCCCAATGTCTTTAATATTAACTTTACGCTTTGGTCTTTCAACTGTTTCATTATTACGCGCATATTCATATAATTTTTTACCATTCACCTTGACTGATGAATACATTGGCGGAATTTGTTCAATAACACCTTTAAAATTTTCTAACAATCGGTCAATATCGTCCTTATTAAAATCTGCTGAGTGTACACCTTTTGTTTCCAATGTATCACCCGTTTGATCTTCAGTCGTTGTACTTCTTCCTATCGATACAGTTGCTTCATAAGCTTTGCCCATATCCATAACATAATCACTAACTCTCGTTGCATTACCTATACATACCGGTAACACGCCTGCAACTTCAGGATCAAGCGTACCAGTGTGCCCTATTTTTTTAGTTTTTAATATTTTACGCAATTTGAATACAACGTCATGACTTGTTAAACCGCGCTCTTTATATACTGGTAATATCCCATTATACATATAGTCACCTTCTTTTTTTAAAATATATTTTAATAGCGTATCAACTGAATTTATTCATAAAAAAACTGGAAAATGTTAACTATTTCTACACATCTATGTATTAACTGTTTAATGTTAATATACCGATATTAAGAAATTATCAAACATTTTCCAGATACCTAACACTAAATTATCTATCTTGTTTGTGTAAATCTTGAATCATTCGTTCAATTTTATTACCATATTCGATTGATTGATCATATTCATACATTAATTCCGGCATAATACGTAATCGCATTCTAGAACCTAATTCAGACTTAATGAAGCCTTTTGCTTTATCAAGTGCTTTAAATGTATTTTCTACTTCTTTATCGTTACCTAATACAGTTAAAAATACTTTAGCCTGCGATAAATCATTTGTTAAAACAACATCTGTAATTGTAATAAAACCAACTCGAGGATCTTTGACTTTATTGTTGATGATATCCATTAATTCCTTCTTCATTTGTTCACCAACACGCTCTGCTCTCATACTGCTCATTCTTGTCACCTCTTTATCTTTAAGTTCAATTGTTATTTGCATTTTTTAGTGTAACAATGCTTAAACAATTATTTTAGCTCACACGTTATTTTAATAAATTAAGCCTATAAAATCAAATAAAGTTTGCCGTAAGATAGGCATTTCAACAGAAAATTTTCCAATAATAGTCGACATTATATTTTGTCATTAAAAATCATTCTAGGCCACCACAAAATTTTATACAAAATCATGTCCATATAACGTAACTTTTAATAGGTAATCTATTCTAATAAAAAACCAAAAGCTAGTATCAAATATGCTCCCTATAAAGTAGACACTTAAAAAGTGCAATATTTATAGGGAGCATATCAATCTTAACTATACTTTTAGCTTGTAATTTATTTAATTAACGCTTAATTTCAACCATTTCAAATGCTTCGATAACATCGCCTTCTTTAAGGTCATTGTAGTTTTCAATTGTAATACCACATTCATAACCTTTTGCAACTTCCTTAGCATCATCTTTGAAACGTTTAAGTGTATCTAATTCGCCTTCATATTGAACAATACCATCACGAATAATACGTACACCAGCATTTCGCGTAATTTTACCTTCAGTAACATAACATCCAGCAATAGTACCAACTTTAGAAACTTTGAATGTTTGACGAACTTCAGCTTGTCCGATAACTTGTTCTTCAAATTCTGGATCAAGTAAACCTTTCATCGCTGATTCAATTTCTTCGATAACATTATAAATAACTCTGTGTAAACGCATATCAACATTTTCAGCTTCTGCAGCACGTTTTGCACCACTGTCTGGACGAACATTGAAACCAATGATAATACCATTTGAGGCATTAGCAAGTGTCACGTCTGACTCATTAATTGCACCAACCGCTGTATGAATGATACGAACATTTACGCCTTCAACATCAATTTTCATTAATGATGCAGCTAAAGCTTCAACAGAACCTTGAACATCACCTTTAATAATAACGTTTAAGTCTTTCATTTCACCTTGTTTCATTTGTTCAAACAGGTTATCTAATGAAACATTTTTACTTTCTTGACGTTGTTGTACAATGCTAGCTTCGTGTCTTGATTCACCAATACGACGAGCTTGTTTTTCATCACTAAATACAACAAAGCGATCCCCAGCTTGTGGCACATCATTAATACCTGTAATTTCAACAGGCGTTGATGGACCAGCCGTTTTGATTCTTTGACCTAAGTCATTAACCATTGCACGGATACGGCCGTAAGTATTACCAACTACAATCGCATCACCAACATTTAATGTACCGTTTTGTACTAATAATGATGCAGAAGGACCACGTGATTTATCTAATTCAGCTTCGATAACTGTACCAACAGCACGGTTTTTAGGATTTGCTTTAAGTTCTTGAACTTCTGCAACTAATCCTATCATTTCTAATAAATCGTCGATACCATCACCACTTAATGCAGAAAGTAGAACGAAAATTGTTTCGCCGCCCCAATCTTCAGGAATTAAACCATATTCAGTTAATTCTTGCATAACTCGATCAGGATTTGAAGTTGGTTTATCAATTTTATTTACTGCAACAATAATTGGTACTTCTGCTTCTTTAGCATGGTTAATTGCTTCAATTGTTTGTGGCATAACACCATCGTCAGCTGCTACTACTAAAATTGTAATATCTGTTACTTGTGCACCACGCGCACGCATCGTTGTAAATGCAGCATGTCCCGGTGTATCTAAGAAAGTGATTTTTTTGCCATCGTTTTCAATTTGATATGCACCAATATGTTGAGTGATTCCGCCTGCTTCACCTGCTGTAACTTTTGTATGACGAATTGAATCTAATAAAGTAGTTTTACCATGGTCAACATGTCCCATAATTGTTACAACTGCTGGTCTCTCAATTGCTTCTGGATCATCTTTTTCGTCTTCGAAGTAGATTGATAAATCTTCTTCATTAATCACAACTTCTTCTTCAACCTCAACGCCATAATCATCGGCAATTAATTCGATTGTTTCTTGATTTAATGATTGATTGATATTAGCAACAATACCAAGTAAGAATAATTTTTTGATAATTTCTGATGATTCAACATTTAATTTATCCGCAAATTCGCCTACTGTAATACCTTCTTGATATGTCACTTTTGATGGTATTTCTTTTGGAGCAGCTGGTTGATTTTGTGGTTTATTATTCTTGTTATTTTTCTTATTATTTCTATTATTCTTTTTATTGCCTTTGTTGCCTTTATTATTTTGTTGTTGATTCTTTTTGTTATCTTTTTGTTGCCCTTTATTTTGGTTTTGATTGTTTGATTTTTGGTGATTATTTTGAGTGCTTTGTTTATTGTCGTTCTTTTGTTCTTTTTTGAACTTTTTATCTAATGCTTTAATTTGGTCATCTTCCAAAGCTTGCATATGATTTGAAACCTCAATATTCATGCTTTTTAACTCATCTATAATCTCTTTACTCTTTAGATTTAATTCTTTCGCATATTCGTAAATTCTTTGTTTACTCATATAATCACTCCTTATGATATTCATCTATCATTGATAGCAACTTTTTAGCAAAGCCTGGGTCAGTAATCCCTACATTAACACGCTCACCTTTTCCAAGTGCTATTCCCAATTCATTTCGATTTCCAAACTTTCTGAATGGAACTTTGTAACTCTTACATTTATCTGTAATTAATTTAGCTGTATTATCAGACGCATCATTTGCAACAATAACGAGCTTCAAACTTCCTTTTTTAATCTCATTAACAATGACTGATTCACCTGTTTTTACTTTACCAGCTCTCATTGCTAATCCTAAAAAGTTTAATATTTGATCTATACTCATTTTGGGATCTCTTCTCTATAAATTAATCTAATAATTTCTTTGTAAACAGGATCCAATTGCTCTTTAGATGCTTTAAAATATTTTTCTAAAATTTCTTTTTGTTGTGCTTTTTCAACCATAGCAACATCTTTAGAAACATATGCGCCACGGCCTTGTTTCTTTCCAGTAACATCCGCAAAGATTTCGCCTTCTTTATTAACAACAACACGAATCATATCTTTTTTGGGATGCATTTCATTTGAAAGAATACATTTTCGCATCGGAATTTTTTTCATTTTCATAGATACTTCACTCCAACCTATTATTCAGATTCTTTCTCTACATTTGTTTCAACTGAAACATCATTTACCTCTTCGGTTGATTCTGTTGTGTCAGCATCTTCTAAAGCAACATCTTCTTCAGTTACTTTTTCAGCTTCAACTACTGGATAGATACCCGCTTCGCGCGCATCTGTTTCTGATTTAATATCAATTTTCCAGCCGGTTAATTTAGCAGCTAGACGTGCGTTTTGTCCTCTTTTACCAATCGCTAATGACAATTGATAATCAGGAACAACAACTATTGTAGATTGATTTGTTTCATCAACAATAACTTCTAAAACTTGAGAAGGGCTTAAAGCATTTTTTACAAATACTTTTGGATCTTCATTCCATTGAACGATGTCGATTTTTTCGCCACCTAGCTCTTCAACAACAGCTTCAACACGTGCGCCTTTGGCACCAACACATGCACCAACAGCATCTATATCATTGTTTTCAGAGAAGACACTAATTTTAGAGCGATCGCCAGCTTCACGTGCTACTGATTTAACAATTACAGTACCATCGTAAATTTCTGGAACTTCTTGTTCAAATAAACGTTTTAATAAACCTGGATGGCTACGAGAAACATAGATTTGAGGACCTTTTGTCGTTTGTTCCACTTTGTTAACATATACTTTGATACGTTCGTTAGGAATATATTTTTCGTTAGGACTTCTTTCTGCTTCAGATAAAACAGCTTCGATACGACCTAAATTCACATATACATAACGATGGTCAACACGGTCAATAATTCCAGTAAGTATGTCTTCTTCTTTGTCTATAAATTCTTCAAATAAAATTTCACGTTCAGCATCACGAAGACGTTGCATTACTGCTTGTTTCGCTGCTTGAGCACCTACACGACCAAAATCTTTAGGTGTTACATCTTCTTCGTATATATCACCAATTTCATATGCAGGGTTTTTAACAAGCGCTGTACTTAAATCCACTTCATCTCTGTCGTCAAATACTTCTTCAACAACATCTTTACGAGCGATAACTTTGAAAGTACCTTGATCCATATTTAATTCCACACGGACATTTCTTGCACTATCATAATTCTTTTTGTATGCAGTAATTAAAGCTGCTTCAATAGCATCAATTAATACTGCTCTAGGAATCTTCTTTTCTTTTTCTAAATACTCAGTAGCTAATAATAATTCATTACTTGACACGTTTTTTCCTCCTCATCACGTTAAATCATAACTGCGTGACGTGCTTTTGCTATTTTGTCTCTCGGTATCTCTATATCTTTCGTTCTTGCTTTGATTTTAACTTGTACTACAATTGTTTCATTATTGACTTCTTGTAAAATGCCTAACCATTCCTTTTCACCTTCAATTGGTACATATAAAGAAACAAATACAGGTTTAGTTATTGCATTTTGGAAATCTTGTTCTTTTTTAATTGGACGTTCTGCACCAGGTGACGCTACGTCTAAATAATACATTTCAGGAATAGGATCATTTGCATCCATAGCTTCACTTATTTTTTCAGAAGCTAGCGTACAATCATTTAAATCTACGCCACCTTCTTTATCAATAGAGATTCTAAGAAAATGATCTCTACCCTCTTTGACATATTCAACGTCTACAAGTTCAAAATTCAAGTCTTCCATAATTGGTTTAACAATCACTTCTACTTGTTCTGTAATTTTACTCATACAGGCCTCCCTTTTTGGCAAATAGAAAAGAGCGGGAATCTCCCACTCTTCTGCCTGAGTTCACTAATTTTTAAGCAACTTAATTATAGCATAAGTTTATGCTTGAAACAAATGACTTCACTATTAATCAGAGATTCTTGTAAAAGTTTGTTCATTTATTTCACCATTACATTCGAATAGACTCGTAAGACGTTGAAAAGAAATACAGGCATAATTTTATGTCCAGCAACAATTTTGTATTTCTTTAACTACGCCATACGCATTAAATAAATACCTTGATTATTTCATTTTACATATCGAATATCGAAAGTTGAGCTTTATCTGGTAAATTCGGTAATGAGCCTAACTCATCTAAATACTCAATAATTTTCTGAGATAATCCAGCTTTTTTGTTTAAATCTTCTTTTGATAAAAATGGTCCATCGTCACGAGCTTCAACAATTCGTTTCGCAACGTTTTCGCCAAGCCCAGGCACTGATATGAACGGCGGAATAAGTGTATCGCCTTCAATGATAAATTCGAACGCCTGACTCTTTTCTAAACTAATCGGTTGCATGCGATAACCTCGATGCGCCATTTCATTCATAATTTCCAAGACTGTTAATACGTCTTTTTCTTTTTTACCTAGATCCATATAGCGAGAATACATGTCTTTTACAGTATTTCGAATGCTTGTTTTATCTTTAATCATCGTGATTAAATCAAAGTCTGACGCACGAATTGTAAAGTAAGATGCATAGTAATAAAGTGGATGATGTACTTTGAAATATGCGATACGTACTGCCATTAAAACGTATGCTGCTGCATGGGCTTTAGGGAACATGTACTTAATTTTAAGACATGAATCTAAATACCAATCCGGCACTTCATTTTCTTTCATCGTTTCAATCATTTCTTCAGTTAAACCTTTACCTTTACGTACTGACTCCATTATTTTAAAAGCCATTGATGGTTCTAAACCAGCATACATTAAATAAACCATGATATCATCACGACAACCAATTACACTTGATAAATCACATATACCGGTTTTAATTAATTCTTGAGCATTGCCTAACCACACATCTGTACCATGAGATAATCCTGAGATTTGAACTAATTCAGAAAATGTTGTTGGCTTTGTATCTTCTAACATTTGACGCACGAACCCTGTACCGAATTCTGGAACCCCAAACGTACCTGTTTTACATAAAATTTCATCTTCAGTAACACCTAAACTTTCAGGTGTACTAAATATTTGCATGACTTCTTTGTCATCTACAGGTATCGTTTTTGGATCAATGCCCGATAAATCTTGAAGCATACGAATCATTGTTGGATCATCGTGTCCAAGTATATCAAGTTTTAATACATTATCATGAATAGAATGGAAATCAAAATGTGTCGTCATCCATGCTGAATTTTGATCATCGGCAGGATATTGTATCGGCGTAAAATCATAAATATCCATGTAATCAGGTACTACAATAATACCCCCTGGATGCTGTCCAGTTGTACGTTTAACACCTGTACATCCTTTAACGAGTCGATCTATTTCAGCACCTCTTTTGTGGATGCCTTGATCATTCAAATAACCTTTAACATAACCAAAAGCAGTCTTTTCAGCAACAGTACCAATTGTACCTGCACGGAATACTTTATCCTCACCAAATAATACTTTTGTGTAGTTATGGGCATTCGGTTGATATTCACCACTAAAGTTTAAGTCGATATCAGGAACTTTATCTCCCTTAAATCCTAAAAATGTTTCAAACGGAATATCTTGTCCTTCTTTAATAAGTGGCGCTCCACAAGTTTCACACGTCTTATCAGGTAAATCGAATCCTGATCCTACTGAACCATCATTGAAAAATTCACTCGTTTTACAGTTCGGACAAATATAGTGTGGCGGTAACGGGTTTACTTCAGTAATCTCAGTCATTGTCGCTACAAAACTAGAACCTACTGAACCACGGGAACCAACTAAGTATCCATCATCTAATGATTTTTTAACTAAACGTTGCGAAATTAAGTAAATTACCGCAAATCCATTACCGATAATACTTTTTAATTCTTTTTCTAATCGATCAATTACGATTTGAGGCAGGTCTTCACCATACAGTTTACGCGCATTTGCATAACTTAGTTCTCTAATTTCTTCGTTAGCACCTTCCATACGCGGTGTGTATAATTCATCTTTAATAGGAACAACACGTTCAATTCGATCTGCTAATTCGTTTGTATTTTTCACAACAATTTCATGCGCTTTTTCTTCACCTAAAAAATGAAACTCGTTTAACATTTCATCTGTAGTTCTAAAATGTGCTTCCGGTAAAGTTGAGCGATTAAGTGGATTGCCGGGTTGTGATGCTATTAAAATTTTACGTGCGATACCATCATGTTCAAACAAATAGTGTGCATTTCCTGTCGCAATAACAGGTATACCCGCTGTGTCACCTGCATGTATTAAACGTTGATAAATTTCATGTAATGTTTCAGTATCTCTAATAAGCTCTCTATCAATTAAATCTTGATAAAGTGCCGGTGGTTGAATTTCAATAAAATCATAATATTTGGCAATTTTTTCAACTTGGCTCTGGTCCTTCTGCATAACTGCCGTAAATAATTCACCTTCATCACACGCTGTACCTACCAATAATCCCTCACGATATTCATCTAACAATGAACGTGGAATTCGAGGTGTACGGTAGAAATACTTCACCAATGATGCACTTACAATTTTAAATAGATTTTTAAGACCTTGTTGGTTTTGTACAATTAATGTGACATGACTAGGTCTTGCACGTTTATATGCATCTTCATTACTGAGTTTTTTGTTGATTTCGTTATGATTTAATACGCCTAATTCTTTCATTTGTTGAACCATTTTTATGAAAATGTAAGCTGTTGCTTCTGTATCATAAATGGCACGGTGATGTTGCGTTAATTCTACGCCATATTTTTTAGCTAAGAAATTCAAACCATGTTTACCATATTCAGTATTAATCGTACGAGATAATTCTAAAGTATCGATAACACCATTCGTTGATGGTCCAAACCCAAGACGTTCATATCCCGTATCGATAAAGCCCATATCAAACGAAGCATTATGCGCTACGAATATCGCATCGCCAACCCATTCTTTAAACTCTGTAAGTACTTCTTCAATCTCAGGGGCATCTACTAACATATCATCAGTAATATGCGTCAAATTGATAATCGTTTCCGATAATCGTTCATGCGGATTACTAAACCTTTCAAACTTATCGATGATTTCACCGTTATGAACTTTCACAGCTGCAAGCTCGATGATTTTATCATACTGATTTGATAAACCAGTTGTCTCAACGTCGAACACAACATAAGTAGCATCTTTTAATACGACATCTTGTGGTTTGTATGCAATCGGAACACCATCATCAACTAACATACCTTCCATACCGTATATCATTTTAATGCCATGTTTTTCCGCTGCTGCGTGAGCATCTGGAAATGCTTGCACAACATTATGGTCTGTAACCGCAATGGCTGGATGTCCCCAGTCTGCTGCCTGTTTAACATACGCACCAATATTGGGTATACCATCCATTTGGCTCATTGCAGTATGCAAGTGGAATTCTACACGCTTTTCTTCAGCCTTATCTTTTTTTGTCGCTTTTTTAATCTCTTCAATATCAGACATCATCATAACTAAATCTCTAATAAATGTATCTTCTTCAATACGACCTTGAGCCCTAACCCATTTACCAACACTTAGCGCTTTAAAATGTTCTAAATCATCTTTGTTTTTACGAGTAAACATTTTTAAAACTAAAGAGTCCGTATAGTCAGTCACTTTAATTTCTACGATATGGCGACCACTTTTAAGTTCTTTTAAGTTTATATCAAAAATGACACCCTCTATTGCAACTTTAAACTCTTCCTCAATAATAGATTCAATTGGTTTAATATTTTCAATTTGAATCGGCTTACCAATTTGACACTTATCGACAGCACTTTCGTTGTTATCTTGTTGTTTCGCTTTTTCAGCTTTCATTTTTTCAAGTTTCTCTGTTGCCAATCGTGCACTTTGTTCGTCTTCTTCTTGAATATGTGCTTCTAAAGAAGCTAAGTTTTGTTCTTGATCATTATCATTTGTTTCGAATATGATTTTATCGATATCAAAACCACAATTTCTAAACGCTTTGATAAGACTTCCATTGCAAGCCTTGTCAAAATGATTACGTTCAATGTCATTTGATACCATTACTTTTAATACTTTTCCAGACATAATAAGCTTTTTCTGTTTCAATTGACCTTTAACTTTTGGAGATAAAGCTGTTTGGTCAATACAGTGCCCAAAGTATTTAATTGCATGTTCATCTTGATTCGTGCCATTTGTTACCGTAAAACGACATGTAACGTTGGCGATATCTTTAAACTCTTGCTCTATTGCATTTATAAATAATAAATAATCTTCATGAGCTAAGAATTGTGGTAATGTAATATGAAATTCCCATGTTCTGTTTTTGTTAGAAACATCTATACGTGTCAGTTCACCTGAATTTAAAATTTCAGCATCTAATTGATTTGAAATTTTAATTTGATCAGCAAGCACTTTAAATTTTTGTTGCTCTGTCATTGCCAAGACAATTACCACCTTAAATAGAAATTACTTTTACGTGTTCGAACAATATTTAGATTATGTGAGCATAGTAATGATAGAAAATTAAATGCTTTATATTTGGCTAATCATAATATTGTTAAAACAAATTTATCTTTAATTATACTATGTCTTCAGTCATTTTTCATCGAATAATCATTATATCAAAAATAATAAGAGCAGGACATAAGCATCTGATTTCTTTCAGCTTTTTCCTACTCTTATAATTCATTCGATCTTAATTATTTTAAGTTATCATATTTATTTGTAATGACAGTCATTAAGTCATCAATGTGAACTTCTTCGCTATCACCTGTTAAACGTTCTTTAACTTCTACAATACCTTCCGATGCACGTTTACCAACAACAATTCGCAGTGGTAAACCAATTAAATCGGCATCATTAAATTTGACACCAGCACGTTCCTGACGATCATCGTACAACACATCAAATTTAGTATTAAATTCAGCATATAGTGCATCCGCTAGTTCTCGTTGATCATCTTTCTTAGGATTAATAGAAATTAAATGTAAATCAAATGGAGTAACTGATTTAGGCCAAACAATTCCATTATCATCGTGATTTTGTTCAACAATCGCACTTAGCGTTCTAGAAATTCCAATTCCGTAACAACCCATAATTAAAGGTTGGGCTTTTCCTTGGTTATCTAAGAATGTAGCATTCATTGATTCTGAATACTTAGTACCCAATTTGAATACTTGACCAACTTCAATACCTTCAGCAAAATGTGCAACGCCTGAACCATCACTTAACTTTTCGCCTTCTAAAATAAAACGGAAATCGCCATATTCATCAACGTTGAAGTCTCTACCTACATTTACATTAATTAAGTGATAACCATCTTCGTTAGCCCCGACAACTAAATTATTTAAATCTTGCACAAAATTATCTGCATAAATTTTGATTTCTTTATCAATTACAGGACCTAGTGAACCAGGATTTGCACCAACTAAATTAACAATTTCGTCTTGTGTTGCTAATTCAATATTATCTGTGCCGAAATAAGATTTTAATTTAATGTCATTAATTTCATGATGGCCACGCACTAAAACCATAATATATTCGCCATCAACTTTGAAAATCATCGTTTTAACGATTTCATCTACTGGTCTACCTAAGAAGTCTGCCAATTCTTGTGCAGTCTTAACATTTGGTGTTTCAATTTTTTCTAAAGGTTGCACAGTAGAATGCTTATGATTTGGTTCGTAAACGACTTCTGCTTTTTCGATATTAGCAGCATAGTCACTTTCTTTACTGTAAACGATTGTATCCTCACCGATAGCACTTAATGCCATAAATTCATGTGTATGGCTACCGCCTATAGCACCTGAATCTGCAACTACTGGTCTTGCGTTAATGCCAACTCTCTCAAAAATACGGCTATACGCTTGATACATATCTTGATACGTTTGATCTAATGATGCCTCGTCAGCATGGAATGAATACGCATCTTTCATAATAAATTCACGCCCACGAAGTAAACCAAAACGTGGTCTCTTTTCATCACGGAATTTAGATTGAATTTGGAATAATGTCATCGGTAATTGTTTGTATGATTTCAATTCATTTCTTACTATTGATGTAACTAATTCTTCATGTGTTGGACCTAATGCAAATTGTCTTCCATGTCTATCTTGTAAACGCATTAATTCTGGGCCATATGCACCCCAACGTCCTGATTCTTCCCATAATTCAGCTTGTTGTAACGCTGGCATTAAAATTTCAACAGAATCGATACGTTCCATTTCTTGTCGCACAATTGCAGTAATATTATTTAACACACGTGTTGCTAGCGGTAAATAACTATAAATCCCACTTGTACTTTGTTTTATCAAACCCGATTTCAATAATAAACGATGACTTTGTGCTTCTGCTTCTGATGGCACATCACGCATCGTTGGTATAAAAACTTTGGATTGCTTCATAATTATTTATCCTCCTAAATTATAAGAAATATCGTCGAATATCATTCCACGTTACTAATATCATAATAACGACCATGAAAATGGCACCAATAGCAATAATCGTTGTTTCCGCTTTTTTATTAACTGGTTTTCTGAAAATCGCTTCATATATAACAAATAAAATACGACCACCGTCTAGTGCAGGAATAGGAATTAAATTCATAATACCTAAGTTTACACTTAATAACGCAGTGTAACCAATTAAGCTAATGATACCCGCTTTAACAACTGAGTCGACGTTATGATAAATACCAACCGGACCATTTAACATATCAAATGAGAATCCGCCCGTAAATATACTAGCCAACATACCGACTACAGCTGTAAAAATTAGTGTACTACCTTTCAAAAAGCTTTCAAATCCATATACAATTGGTTTGAAGAGCGTACGTTCACTCGCTGGTTGGAATCCGAGAACATACTTCGTCTCTGAACTTACTTTAGTCAGTTTTCTTTCAGTCTTTTTAGGTGTTAATTCAACTGACTTTGTTTTACCATCACGTTCAAATTTAACAGTCGTCTTATTATCTTTAACTTTATCTAACGCCTTATCAACATCATCAAATTCAGATATTTTATATTTGCCAATTTGGACGATCTTATCACCTTTTTGTAATCCTGCTTGTTGAGCTGGATACTTATCTGCGACTTGTTCTACAGTAGACGTAGGCGTGCCTTGATAATATGCAAGACCAATAAATAGGACTAAAGCTAATATAAAGTTAAATAACGGTCCCGCAAATAATGTTAAAAATTTCGGCCATGGCTTTTTATGTGCAAATTGTCTGTCTCTCGGAGCAATTTGAACTAAGCTACCATTTTCAACAAAGAAAGACTTTCTAGCAATTTTAAAATGATGTCTTTCATTATCATAAGCAGTGATACCTTCTATGAATAAGTCATCCTTAAAATCACATTTTTTAACTTCGATTGCTTCAATTTGTTGAAACTTATGATGATCATCTAATATGATATGTGTTATTTCATTTTCTTCATTCAGTTTAATTTTAACGTTCATACCGGGCTCGACTGGTGGCTCTTCTAAGCCATCTCCTGCCATACGAACATATCCACCAACAGGCAATAACCTAATAGTGTAAAGTGTTTCATTTTTTCTAAAACTAAAAATTTTTGGCCCCATACCGATCGCAAATTCTGGACACATAATGCCTGCTCTTTTCGCAAAAAACATATGGCCATATTCATGAACAGTTACTAGTACACCAAAAACAATAATAAATGCAATTATTGTAACTAAATAGCTCACTCGCTACACCTCGATTGTTTATAAATTTCTTTTATTTTAAAAATGATTGCTGTATACGTAACATAAGTCATTATAATATGATACTGACAAATCACAAAATATAACGTCTAATTTTCAAAGTTAATATTGCGTATAATTTTCAAAAGGAGTTCTGAGATTCATTAAATTATCTCAGCAACTCCTCTTTACGTTTATTGATTTGTTCTCAGCATTAAGATTGTATTAATAAAATATTTAATAATGGTAACACAAACATAAAGCTGTCAAATCGGTCTAAAATACCACCGTGTCCAGGTAGTATACGACCTGAGTCTTTAACGCCGAAATGACGCTTAAATCCTGATTCCACTAAATCACCTAATTGACCAAATAAACTTAAAATCAATGTCACTCCAAGTAATATCCATACATTCATATTGAAATCTACAAAATATAACATTGCAAGAGGCACTATCAAACTACAGAACAAGCCACCTATGAATCCTTCGATTGTTTTATTCGGACTTATTACTGGCCAAAGCTTATGTTTACCCATCATTTTACCAAACAAGTAAGCCCCTGTATCTGTAAGCCAAACAATTAAAAAGGCATATAATATGTAATGTAATCCTTCTGATCTCGTTTCATAAAAGAACATAAAACCAATGCCTACATAAGCCACAGACATTAAGCAAAATGCAGCATCCATAAAACTAAATCTGTTTTTAGATAAGACAGTATAACTTAATACAATAAAGCTCATTGCAATTAAACTTTTTAATTGAATTACTTGTACCCATGGCCCTGCATGTTGTGGCAACATAATGATGATAAGACCAACTGCACTAATTAAACCAGGAACTGAAACAAATTTAATCATATTCATATTCAACAATTCTTTTAATGCAATCAATGCTAATATATTAGCAAATATCATTAACACAAGGCCGCCTTTTAACAAGATAGGCAAGAATACGATTAAGGCAATAATAGCTGTCAGCGTTCTAACTTTCATACTATACTACTCCTCACTCAATCCGCCAAAGCGTCTTTGACGTGACTGATAAATTTTAATACATTTAATTAATTCATCTTCGTCAAAGTCAGGCCATAATTTTTGATTAAAGATAAATTCACTATACGAAACTTGCCAAATCAAGAAATTACTTATTCTTTGTTCTCCTGAAGTACGAATTAACAACTCTGGATCAGGATAGTCTTTTGTCATTAAATGATTGTTTATATATGTTTCATCTATGATATCACTATTTAAACCTTGTTGATGAAGCTCGTCAAACATATTTTTAATACTATGAACAAGTTCTGCTCTGCCACCATAATTAATTGCAAATATTAATTTTAAGCCGGTATTATTAGCTGTCTTTTCTTTAGCATTATTAATTGCTTCTATCGTTGATTTTGGCAACTTATCAGTAAATCCAATTGTTTCAACTTTGACATTTTTTTCAATTAGTTCCGGTAAGAATGTCTTTAAGAAATTGACAGGCAAATTCATAATATAATTTACTTCACTTTCAGGTCTTGACCAATTTTCAGTGGAAAAGGCGTATAAAGTTAAGTACTTAACACCAATATCACTAGCTACCCTAGTAATTTTTTTTATTGTTTGCATACCTTCGTAATGACCTTTAATTCTAGGCATTTTTCGCTTCTTAGCCCATCGCCCATTACCATCCATAATAATAGCGATATGTTCAGGTATATTAGACGAGTCTAATTCTTCATTATAATTATTTATAGTGTTCTTTTTATTTATTAGCTTTTTAAACATGGTCTTTCCTCCGAGCCTGATCATCTCTGTCATATAGTATAAGTTACTAAACAATCATTATCATTTTATCATACTCATTTAATGCATTGAATAAGCAAATAAAAAAACTGTACCAAAGTCTGACTCGGTACAGTTTACACCAGAAATGTGACATACATACTGAGGTTAAAAATTACATAACTTTATTATAGCAATATACCTAATGCCTATTATTTATAAAGTATATGTTTAATTAACTTGTTTAAACACCATTTTTATGCTCATTGTGAATTTAAATTATCACATGCATCTTTGATTTAATTAAACATGCCCATTTTAAATGTTACATTATCGTTTAATACTGGCATTTTAATATGTCATTGTATATTAGTTTTATACTGACATAATATCTTTTTCTTTATCAGCAATCATTTGATCAATTTCTTTTATTGAATTGTCTGTTGCTTTCTGAACATCTTCAGTACCACTTCTCAACTCATCTTCAGTAATGTCGCCATTTTTTTCATCTTTTTTCAACTGATCATTCATATCACGACGAATATTTCGAACAGATACTTTAGCTTCTTCACCAATTTTCTTAACATCTTTAACGCGCTCTTTTCTACGTTCTTCTGTTAAGGCAGGTACAGCAATACGTATCACTTCACCATCACTTGTTGGGTTGACACCTAAGTTAGCTGCTATTATCGCTTTTTCGATGTCAGCTACAGAAGTTTTGTCGTATGGAGAAATAACAAGTAAACGTGCTTCTGGAACATTGATGCTTGCTAATTGTTGTACAGGTGTTGGTGCACCATAGTAATCAACTGTTACGCCGTTTAATAAATTTGAATTAGCTCTTCCTGCACTGATGTTAGCTAATTCACGTGATAAGCTTTCGATTGATTTTTGCATTCTTGATTTAGTTTCATTAATAATGTCACTCATTATTTTACACCTCTAAATTTATTTTGTAATTAACGTACCTATCTTTTCACCCATAACAGCACGTTTAATATTTCCTTCTTCCATAATAGAGAAAACAGTTAACGGAATGTTATTATCCATACAGAATGAGGATGCTGTTGAATCCATTACTTGTAAACCTTCTTGAAGCATTTGAATATGCGTTAAATGTTCATATTTTACCGCATCTTTGTTTACTTTAGGATCTGCAGAATATACACCATCTACATTATTTTTGCCCATTAAAATAACATCTGCTTCAACTTCTGCAGCACGTAATGCCGCTGTAGTATCTGTAGAGAAGTATGGGTTTCCAATACCTGCAGCAAAAATAACTACGCGTTTCTTTTCTAAGTGTCTAATTGCACGACGACGAATATAAGGTTCAGCCACTTGCTTCATTTCAATAGATGTTAATACTCGTGTATCACAATCCAATTGTTCTAAACTATCTTGTAATGCTAAGGCATTCATTACAGTTGCAAGCATACCCATGTAATCAGCAGTTCCACGGTCCATACCTAAGTCACTACCTGTTTTACCTCTCCAAATGTTTCCGCCACCAACGATTACTGCGATTTCACAGTCCATTTTAGCAACTTCAGCCACTTGCTCAGCAACACTTTTAATAATTACTGGATTTATGCCAAATCCTTTTTCTCCAGCTAACGCTTCACCACTTAGTTTCAAAACTACACGTTTATATTTAGAAATTTGAGCCATTTTCTTATCCTCTCTATCGTGAATATATGTAACATATACAAGTAAAGAAGACACAGTTGTCGTTTTATTAGAATGATTTACATTTTAATAAAGCAACATTAAAGGTGTCTTCTTCCTTGTTTTACTTTATGACAGATTATTTCATTTGTCCTTTAACTTCATCCGCAAAGTTTTCTTCGCGTTTTTCCATACCTTCGCCTACTTCATAGCGTACGAAGTCAACAAGTTTTCCACCTTTTGTTTTTAAGAAAGCTTCAACTGTTACATCAGGGTTTTTAACGAAGTCTTGATCTACAGCACAAATTTCTTGTAAGTATTTACGTAAACGTCCTTCCACCATTTTTTCAACGATGTTTTCTGGTTTACCTTCATTTAATGCTTGTTGTTTTAAAACTTCTCTTTCGTGGTTGATTTCTTCTTCGCTAACTTGTTCAGAAGAAACATATTTAGGGTTGATTGCAGCGATATGCATAGCAACGTCTCTTGCTGCTTCTTCGTCAGTTGAACCTTCAACAACTGTTAATACACCAATGCGTCCACCCATGTGTAAGTAAGCGCCGAAAGCATCGTTATCAGTTTTAGTTCTGATAGCAAAACGACGAACACTTAATTTTTCACCGATTGTTGAAATTGCTTCTTTAATTCTTTCATCAACTGATTTACCATTTGGTAAAGTTGTTTCCATTAAAGCTTCAACAGTTTCAGCTTTTGTATCTAATACTTGATTAGCGATTTCTTTAACTAACTCTTGGAATCCTTCGTTACGAGCAACAAAGTCTGTTTCAGAGTTGATTTCTACGATAACTGCGTCGTTACCTTTAGTTTCTACATGTACTAAACCTTCAGCCGCAATACGGTCTGCTTTTTTAGCTGCTTTAGCAATACCTTTTTCACGTAGGTAGTCAATCGCTTTATCGATGTCACCATCAGTTTCAGTTAGCGCTTTTTTACAATCCATCATACCCGCGCCAGTTTTTTCACGTAATTCTTTAACAAGTTTTGCTGAAATAGTTGCCATTCATTATTCCTCCAATAAGTTATCATTTTATATATTATGATTTTAGCATTATTATAGGCAAGATTGCCAATACTCTAATTGAATATTTGTAATTTGCCTCGATTTTCTTTTTAAAAAAGGTGATAAGCATTAATATCTTATCACCCATTTAAACTATATCTAAGTCAGATTCAACAGTTGATTATTCTTCAGTTGCTTCTGTTTCTTCTGATTTTTCTTTTTCATCTAAATCGATGTTTTGTTCTGCAGCTACTTCTTCATTAGAAACGCCTTGTTGACCTTCTAAGATTGCATCTGCCATTTTAGCAGTTAATAATTTAACCGCACGGATAGCATCGTCGTTTGCTGGGATAACGTAGTCAATTTCGTCAGGATCACAGTTAGTGTCAACGATACCTACGATAGGAATATTTAATTTACGAGCTTCAGCAATTGCATTACGCTCTTTACGTGGGTCAACTACGAATAATGCTTGAGGCATTGATTTCATATCACGAATTCCGCCTAAGAATTTGATTAAACGGTCGTATTCTTTTTTAAGTTCTACTACTTCTTTTTTAGGTAATACTTCGAATAAACCATCTTCTTCCATTTTTTCAATTTCAGAAATACGTTTGATTCGTTTTGAGATCGTTTTATAGTTAGTTAATAATCCACCTAACCATCTTTGGTTAATGTAGAATTGACCAGCACGTTCTGCTTCAGATTTAACTGATTCTTGTGCTTGTTTTTTAGTTCCTACGAATAAGACTTGTCCACCATCTTCTGAAACTTGTTTCAAGAAGTTGTATGCCTCGTCTACTTTTTTCACTGTTTTTTGTAAGTCGATGATATAAATACCATTTCTCTCAGTGAAGATATATTTTTTCATTTTTGGGTTCCAACGACGTGTTTGGTGACCGAAGTGAACACCCGCTTCTAGTAATTGTTTCATTGAAATTACTGCCATTATAAATTCCTCCTATTGGTTAATTACCTCCATAGCAAACTATTGTAAAGACAATATACAAATATTGCACCCTTTACACAATCACGTTTGATATGTGTGTATTGGCTTTATAGCCGAAAATAAATATAACATAATGCCGTGTCTAAAGCAAATGTTTTTCAAGCATTTTTTCATAAATTTAAAGGTAATTCTATCATGTTAATGTGGAATATCAATTTGATTGAAAATTAGACAAAAATAAAGAAATGACTTCAACATAATCATCAAAGTCATTTCGTTGACTACCGCCAAGATAACATCGTCACGACTAGGACATTGAATTATGTCCCAGACTCATCGACTTATTTACTTTTTTCTAATTCATCTAAGAATTTTTCTTTTTTAACTTTAATGAAAGTACCTTTCATTCCTAAAGAACGTGATTCAATTACACCAGCACTTTCTAATTTACGTAGTGCATTTACAATTACAGATCTAGTAATACCAACTCTATCTGCAACTTTTGATGCGATTAATAGGCCTTCCGTACCGCCAAGTTCTTCAAAGATATGTTCAATCGCTTCTTTTTCAGAATAAGATAATGAATTAATTGCCATTGTAATAGCAGCTTTATCGCGCGCTTCTTTTTCTACTTCACTATGCTTCTCACGTAAGATTTCCATACCAATAACTGTAGCAGCATATTCACCTAGTACCAAATCATTTTCATTAAAATCATCATGTACTCGACCAAGTACTAATGTACCTAATCTTTCTCCTCCACCTAAAATTGGGAAGATAGTTGTACGACTATCTATGAATAATTCTCTGTTTTCAGGTGGGAAAACTGTTAATACATTGTCGATATCAATATTTGATTCTGTTTGTTTAACTTCCATTAATCGTTCTGTATATTCACTTGGAATATGTCTTTCTTCCAACATTTGAATAATTCTTTGACTTTTTAATAATTCATTTAGACTCGACCCTAAAATTTTACCTCGACGCGATACAATAAATACATTTGTTACAGTTACGCTACTAATCGTTTGTGCTACATCTTTAAAATCAACCGCAATACCTTTGTGTTTTTGAAGTAACGTGTTTAACTCTCTCGTTTTAGATAATAAGCTCATGAATTTTTCTCCTTTTGTATATTTTTATAGAATAAATGCACTTAAATCTTTATTTGTTGAAATTGATTTTAATTTATCATCAACATATTGTGGGGTAATATCTACAACTGCATTCGGCATACTTGGTGCTTCGAATGATAAATCTTCTAACATCTTTTCTAAAATTGTATGAAGTCGACGTGCACCAATGTTGTCTGTATCTTGATTTACTTGATAAGCAATCTCAGCTAAGCGAGTAATTGCTTCATCGGTAAAGTTTACAGTAACTTCTTCTGTTTGAAGCAATGCTTCATATTGTTTAATTAATGACAATTTTGGTTCTGTCAAAATTCTTACAAAATCTTCTACCGATAAACTATCAAGTTCAACTCTAATCGGAAAACGACCTTGCAATTCTGGTATCAAGTCACTCGGCTTAGATACATGGAAAGCTCCAGCACCTATAAACAGCATATGTTCAGTATTCACAGTACCATATTTGGTTTGAATAACGCTACCTTCAAGTATAGGTAAAATATCTCTTTGAACACCTTGTCTTGAGACATCTTGACCACTATTATGATTATTCGTCGCAACTTTGTCGATTTCATCTATAAAGATGATACCCATTTGTTCTGCTAATTCAAGCGCTTCTTGGTTAGCGCTTTCTTGATCAATTAGTTCATCCGCATAACTATCAGCTAAGATTTTCCTTGCCGTCTCAACAGCAACTTCTCGCTCAACTTTCTTTTTAGGCATTAATTGATTCATCATCTCTTGCATTTGCTGATTTTGATTTGTACCTAGCATACCTAAAGCACCAGGATCTTGTTCGACTTTAATTCTTACCTTTTCTTTTTCAAGTTTGCCTTCTTCTAGCTGTCTCTTAATTTCAGAACGTTTTGTTTTAATTTCCTCAGTAGGTGGTTCTTCTTCATCTTCGTTATTTTGTCCGAAATTTGGAATTGCACCTCCGAAAAGTGACTCTAAAGGATTATTCGTTTGAGACGCTTTCTTTTTCATACTTGGAACTAATAACTTAACAAGTTTTTCATTGGCCTTAGCTGTTGCTTCATCTTGTACCAATGATTTTTTCTGTGCCTTGACTAATCTTACTGAAACATCAACAAGATCTCTAACCATACTTTCAACATCTCGTCCTACATAACCTACCTCAGTAAATTTAGTAGCTTCTACTTTTATAAATGGCGCGCCGACAACTTTGGCCATTCTTCTTGCAATTTCAGTTTTACCAACGCCAGTTGGTCCAATCATCAAAATATTTTTAGGTGAAATTTCTTGCTTTGATTCCTCATCTAATAAACTTCTTCTGTATCGATTACGTAGGGCAATTGCCACTTTACGTTTAGCATCATTTTGTCCAACGATGTATTCATTTAATTTAGATACGATTTCTTTTGGAGTTAATCTTATTCCAGCTGTATCCATTAATTTCATTCCTCCGTCTTTTAACTAAAATTAATTGCTCGTAATTATTTATCGTGCTCTGATTATTATAGTGTTTCAACAACAATATTATCGTTGGTAAAGACACAAATATCAGCCGCTACTTTCAAGCTCTCATATGCCATTTCTTCAGCAGACAAATGCGATGCATGGCGTTTCAATGCACGTCCTGCGCTTAATGCGTAGTTGCCTCCTGATCCAATAGCGATAAGGTCATCATCTGGGGCAATAACTTCGCCAGTTCCACTGACAACTAAAATAGCATCTTTATCCATTACAATTAGCATAGCTTCTAATTGACGTAATTGTTTATCGCCTCGCCATTCTTGTGCCAATTCAACAGCAGCTCTTTCTAAGTTACCACTAAACTGTTGTAATTTTGTTTCGAATTTTTCAAATAACGTAAACGCATCTGCTACACTACCTGCGAAACCAGCTAACACTTTACCTTCATATAAACGTCGCACTTTTCTTGCCGTTTGTTTCATGATGACTTGTTGACCAAGCGTTACTTGCCCATCTCCAGCCATAGCTGCTTTCCCATTATGTCTTACAGCATAAATTGTTGTTGCATGTAATGTTGTATTACTCATGTTTCATTCTCCTTTTTCGCTCGAGGATGTGCATTTAGATACACTTTTCTTAATTGTTGGTTAGATACGTGTGTATATTTACCAGTTGTTGACAAATTAACATGACCTAATAACGATTGTACTGTTCTTAGGTCTGCACCTTGATTCAATAAATGCGTTGCAAATGTATGTCTGAGCTTGTGGGGATGAATCTCACTTACGCCTGCTGTTCGTTTAACAATATCATTTAAAACATATCGTACACCGCGTTCAGTGATTGCTTCACCCTTCATATTTACAATAAGAAAATCATGATTGCATGACTGAATTGGTTTGAAATGTTCTAAATAATTTTCGATGCTTTGTCTACAATAAGCACCAAACGGTACAAAGCGCTCTTTGCTCCCTTTTCCTAATACGGTAACACCATTCGCGTAAAAATCTATATCTTGTTTTTTAATATTAACTAATTCCGAAACACGGATGCCTGTAGCATATAACAATTCAAGAATAACTCGATCCCGTAAACTTTTTGAAGTGTCCTCTTCTACAGTTTTAAATAACGCTTCCATTTCTTCTTCGTAAAAGAATTGCGGAAGATATTTTTCTTTTTTCGGATGTACTAATTGAACAAATGGATTAATAATGTTCTCATCAAGCGTCATCCAATATTCATAGAAAGTTCTTAACGTTGAGATTTTACGAGAAACAGATGTTCTTTTCAAATGATTTGAATATAAATAGCTCAAATAATTTCTAGCATCTCTGTATTCAAAAGTTTTCAACTGTAAATGTTCTTGTTCTAAAAATTGATTAAACTGAATTAAGTCATCTTGATATGATTTCAATGTATGTTCCGAAAAATTCCGTTCAACTTTCAATGTATTTAAAAACGTTTCTTGAATATGATTCAATACATTTACCCTCCATCAATAAGAATTGTAGCATATACAGCAAAGGGCTTACAGTAATTTGATAATCAATTCTAAATCTTTTGAGAATTAAATAATTGTAACTAATCGGAAAACCTGTTAATTAGAATACCTCTTTTTTAAATTAATTACTAAAAGTCTTTATTAATAGCCTTGCCATTTATTATTTCATTGCCTTTTAAATAAAGTTTATTTAAAACATTCTCTTACATGTTACATCAATCAACTTATTGCGTGTTATTTATTTAGATATTTTTTGAATGCGAATTCTCAATTGTCAGAAATACGTAACAATTCCAAAATTAAAAAGACTAGGATAAGTATTTTCCATTTAGAAAGTCATTACTTACTCGTTGATGACTTAAGAATGAATAGCATATCTAGTCTTTCTAACTATTTTATAAAGTTTTTTTGAAATTTTCTAAGTAATCCAAAGCTCTATTAGCTTGTGCTTCATAGCGTTCTTTTTTATCTTTAATTCTAGTTTCTAAAGATGGTAATAACCCGAAGTTAGCATTCATAGGTTGGAAATTCTTATTGTTTTTAGCATGAGAAATATAGTAAGCCATACTTCCAATCATCGTTTCTCTAGGAAATACTACCTCACCTTTGCCTAATATTTTATGCGCAAGATTGATACCTGCAACTAAGCCGCTAGCTGCGCTTTCTACATAACCTTCAACACCAGTCATTTGTCCCGCAAACTGTATGTTTGGTTGTGAAATCAATTCATATTTCTCGTTTAATACGTCCGGTGAGTTAATGAAGGTATTTCTATGCATCACACCATATCTAACAATATCAACATTTTCTAAACCTGGAATTAATTTAATAACTTCTTTTTGAGCTCCCCATTTTAAATGCGTTTGGAAGCCGACAATATTGTAGAGTGTGCCAGCAGCATCATCTTGTCTTAATTGAACCACTGCATAAGGACGTTTCCCAGTCTTTGGATCTTCTAATCCTACTGGTTTCATTGGTCCAAATAGTAATGTCTTGCGTCCGCGTTCTGCCATTACTTCAAAAGGCATACAACCCTCGAAATATTTTTCTTTTTCAAATGAATTTACAGGCGCAACTTCAGCTTCTAATACTGCATCATAAAAGCGATTAAATTCATCCTCAGTCATAGGACAGTTTAAATATGCAGCTTCACCTTTATCATAACGGGACTTTAAGTAAACTTTATCCATATCAATTGATTCTTTTTCAATAATTGGAGCAGCTGCATCATAGAAATACAGTTGATCTTTACCAGTAATGTCCACTATTTCTTGCGCAAGGGTTTCTGTAGTAAGTGGTCCTGTTGCGATAATTGTGTATCCATCTGGAATGGCATTAATTTCTTCATTAATAACTGTGATATTTTCATGATTTTTGAGTGTTTCAGTAATATAACCTGAAAAATCGTGTCTATCAACTGCTAATGCACCACCAGCTGGAACTCGTGCCTTATCAGCCGCTTCAATAATTATAGAATTCAATCTTCTCATTTCTTCTTTTAAAACACCCACACCATTAGTTAAAGCATTTCCGCGTAATGAATTGGAACATACAAGTTCCGCAAATTTATCAGTATGGTGCGCTGGTGTTTGTTTAACAGGTCTCATCTCTATTAGATTAACTTTAATTCCTCTTTCAGCTAATTGATATGCCGCTTCTGAACCGGCAAGACCAGCACCTATTACATTTACAGTTTGAGTCATTTCTATACTCCTTTTATTGTCATTTATGTCTTTTAATTATGTTGTTATGTTTATATTATCCGCACTTATTTAGATTAATCCATTACTATCTTTAAAATAAGATTCACTAATGATTCTATTTAACAATCTTAAAATGTCTCTAGGAAATAAAAATATTATTTCTGCGCTGCCTCTTTATAATCGCAATTTGAACATATTACTTGTGTTGTCTTGCCTTTTTTATTTTCAACAAGATATTGGTTACATTTTGGACAATCTCTTCCAATCGGCTTATCCCAAGAGATAAAGTCGCATTCAGGATATTTCGAACATCCATAAAAGACACGATTCTTTTTAGATTTTCTTTCTACGACGTCACCATCATTACATTTTGGACATTTAACACCAATAGACTTAACTATCGCTTTTGTATTACGACAATCCGGGAAGTTTGAGCAAGCCATAAACTTACCATAGCGTCCCATTTTTATAACCATAGGAGAACCACAAACTTCACAGTCTTCACCGGCTGGCTCATCTTTGATTTCAATCTTTTCCATCTCTTCTTCAGCACGTTCAACATCTTGTTTAAAGCTACTAAAGAAACCGTCGATTACTTTTCTCCATGTAATGTCGCCTTCTGCAATCTTATCAAGTAACGTTTCCATATTCACTGTGAATTCCACATCAATAATCTCTGGGAAGTATTCTTTCACTTGTTCATGAACTATTTCTCCCAACTCAGTAGGAACAAAACGCTTACTTTCTAATTTGACATAGTTACGCTTTTGAATCGTATCTATTGTCGGTGCATAAGTTGATGGTCGCCCAATTTTCAATTCTTCTAGTGTTTTTACTAATCTCGCCTCAGTATATCTTGGAGGTGGTTGTGTATAGTGTTGAGCTGGTTCAATTTGAGTTGCTGTGACTTTATCACCTTGCTCTAATTTAGGCAGTTTATTTTCCTTTTCGCTATCACTATCATCTTTAGTTTCTACATAAAGTGTCATAAATCCTTTAAACTTGATTGTTTGACCATTCGCTCTAAATTTAATGTCACCTTGTGTTATATCTAATGAGACTGTATCAAGTATTGCTGGAGCCATTTGACTAGCAACAAATCGTTCCCAAATTAATTTGTATAATCGGTATTGGTCTTTCGTCAAAAATGACTTCATATCATCTGGCGTACGCATAGTACTTGAAGGTCTAATAGCCTCATGGGCATCTTGGTCACCTTGTTTCCCTGATGCTTTACGTTTAGAAGTGTAAGATTCACCGTATTTATCAGTTATATACTGTTTTGCTTCAGCTTTGGCAGTATCTGAAATACGTGTAGAATCGGTTCTCATATATGTTATTAAACCAATCGTACCTTGTTTTTTCAAATCTATACCTTCATATAATTGTTGTGCGACCATCATTGTTTTTCTTGCTTTAAAGTTTAATTTACGTGCCGCCTCTTGTTGTAATGTAGAAGTTGTAAATGGGTTTGCTGGATTACGCGTTTTTTCTTTTTTAGTCACGTTTGTAATTTCGAATTGATCTCCATCTAATGCAGCTGTAATTTTCTCAACATCTTTTTTCGTTTTTAGTTTAAAAGGTTTATTTTTATAATGAAGGAATTTAGCATTGAATTTTGATTTTTTGTATCTAAATTCTCCTTCAATAGTCCAATATTCTTCTGGTTTAAAGTTTCGAATTTCATTTTCACGGTCAATGACTAAACGAAGTGCAACAGATTGAACTCGACCCGCTGACAACCCTTTTTTTACTTTTTTCCAAAGAACTGGCGAGATGTTATAGCCAACTAATCTATCTAATATTCGACGCGCTTGTTGTGCATCGACTAAGTTCATTTCAATTTCTCTAGGATTTTTAAAACTTTCTTTAACAGCGTCTTTAGTTATTTCGTTGAAAACAACGCGATTTTCTTTAGAATCTTCAAGCTCTAAAATTTTTGATAAATGCCAAGCAATTGCTTCACCTTCACGGTCGGGGTCACTTGCGAGAAAGACGTTTTTCGCTTTTTTTGCATGTTTTTTCAATTCTTTTACAACAGGACCTTTTCCGCGTATTGTTATATATTTTGGTTCGTAATTATCTTCAGTGTCGACACCCATTTGACTTCTTGGTAAGTCTCTGACGTGTCCCATTGAAGCTATAACTTTATATTTCTTACCTAAATACTTTTCAATGGTTTTTGCTTTTGCAGGCGATTCAACAATGACTAAATTATCTGCCAATGTCATTTCCCCCTCGCTAATCTAATTACTAAAGATAAATGATAAACGCTTAATTTTGCTTTTGTCAACGTTTTATATCTAAACAAATCATTTTCCCTGTCTATTTTTTATAGATTTTATTAAAAAATAAATTACAAAGGGTAACAAAAGAAATATGAAGCAACTCGTTATTTTTAGTTTTAAATATAGTAGTCTTCAAATATATCATTAGCGTTTAATACTACCTTAGCACCTTCTTGGATACGTAATAAATTACCTTTTGTCATAGGATTAAACATAGATCCAGGTAAAACATAAACATTTCTATTTTGCTCTAATGCAAAATCTATCGTGATGTGACTGCCACTTTGTTCCTTAGCCTCAGTAATTAAAACCCCTTTTGACAAACCGCTGATAATTCTATTGCGCTCAGGAAATCTATATTTAGCAATTGGTGTATGTGGTGGATATTCGGATATAACTAAACCTTTTTCTTCTATTTTATTTCTTAATGCTAATGTACTTTTGGGATAATGTGTTTGATGGCCAAAGGCTAAAACTGCAATTGTAGGGAGATTGTATTTTAAAGCTATTTGATGTGCCATTGCATCAGCTCCTTGAGCAAGGCCGGAAACAATTGTTAAATATTTGCTTTTATCATTTGATAATAAAAATTCTAAAGACTGTTGGGTATAACTTGTAGAATCTCTTGCACCTACTACTGCCAAATGATGCATATTATTTATTAAATTTATGTTCCCTTTATAGAAAAGAAGTAATGGAAATTGATATATTTCTTTTAATAGCACTGGGTATTCAGAATCCATATATGTAATGTAACTTACTTTTAATTTCTGCAGTTCTTTAATAATATCGTTATGATCAAGTTTTATAAAAGCATAGTATTTACGTAATAAATGAACATTTTCTTCCCTATTCACCCATTCACATAAATAACTATCTTTTTTTCTTCCCTCCTCTTTAATTACATTAGGATATGCCATTAAAAATTGATGAATTTGTTTAGTCGAAAAGTGTGCCCAGTATAACTTAAGCAAAAATAGTTTAATCAATAAATCAACTCCTTTTTGTAATCATACAAAATCATATTCTATTTTTGTTTTACATTTCTAATACAAAAACATTGTCGATGTAATGTTAATTTAAGGAGTAAAATACCGACTTAAAAAGTGAAAAGTATGTTGGAAAGAATTTAAAATTTCAATTTCCAACATACTTTATAATTAAACCTTATAAATAAGTTTTGCAAATTTATATAGAATTGGTCTTACTGGTTTGATGAAATCACCAATTAATTCTTCAACATGTGCATTAAAACCCTTTTTAAATTGTTGAACACCAAAATCATCCGCCTCATTACTAAAGACGCCTGTTATTCCATAAAAATTATACCTATTAATATTATGTGATTTTGCATATTTTATCATATGCCATTGTAGATGATATGCACCCATATACTGATTATATTTCGGATTTGATCCACTTGATAGATAATAAACTTCATCATCAGTACATATAAATAAAGCAGCAGCTAAATCCAAAACAGGTCCATCTTCTAATATTAGTTCTTCGGTTTTACTAATTCTATTATTAATACTAGATAATTGCATATTTAACTGATTTAATTTAGATTTATTCTTTTTAGAATTTGGATTTTCATTTAATGCTCTGTTCACAGTCATCATTTCATTTTCGATTTTCAATAATTGTATTTTTAATTTATCTTGATATTCATTAAGATCTATGCAAGCTATCTTTAACATTGCCTTATCTTTATATATTTCTTGCATTCGTTTAAAATAATCTTCATTCATGAAATGAAAACCATGTTTTTCTTCAGCCATTTGAAACAATTTATAAAATCGATTTGTTTCTTCAATAGATAAATCTTCAACCTTAACACCAATCTCAATAGTCTTTTTTATATTTCTTCTAGTTTGGTATTCCATTTCTTTTAAAAGTTGATTCTCATCTTTATCTTTTAAATCCAATACAGAAATCCACCTAATTTGACTTTTATTTGAATATCCTGTTGTATAACCTTGATGGAGATACCCAAGCCTTTTACCAACAATTGGGTATAGCTGATCAAGAAAAACTACGTGCATTAGTAGAGGATCAGCCATTATCCAGACAACTTCGAGCTTACTACCGTAAGACATTACGAAAAAAATTTAATGAATTTAGATAATTCTTTAAAAAAGTAACAAACTAATTTAGCATCGAAATAATCAAGTAAAGGACCTCTATGAGAGTAGAAATATTTGTAGAATTTAAAAATACGTGCCTCTGTTAATAAACATGCAGCTATAACTTCATTTTTATCATCCTTCACTCCCACAATATGTGCTTCATGATTTATTTTATTTCTATAATTATATAATTCTATAGACTGTGTATAATGTTTGAAGTGCTTTTTGGTGTAGTTGGTAAATTCTTCTTCACTTAAAGTTGAAAATTTCATATTTCAATGTCCTGCCTTCGATTTAAATTATGCTTTTTTAAATGGTCTAATAAAAATCATATCATTTTCATAATTATGAACAACTTTATGTGCAACCTCTGCTTTACGCCATCCACCATTATTCCAGTTTTGATCTAAACTTTGGAACTTCATTAATTTTCCATCATAATCACCATTTAAGACAATAGCTGTATGACCATATCCTCCACCAAATCTTCCACTAAAAACCACTAAGTCCCCAGGTTCAGCTTTGAAAGTTGGTGTGTTGTGATAAATTTTAGCTTCACTATTAAAATTATTTGCATATGGTATATCTTTAGCTCCATATCCTTTTAATCCATGACCATAAAGATGATTCCAATATACATTAACTAAATCGAAACATTGCCATCCATAACTACCGTCGAAATCCCATCCTCTATTCTCTAATGTTTTCAAATAATTTAATGTACTGCTATTACTATTACTTTTATTATTTGAAGACACTGTTTTTGGTTTTGGTTCTACTAATGGTGTCATTGGCACTTTTAATTTTTGACCAATAAATATTAAATTAGGATTTGCTATATTATTTGTATTTTGAATATTTGAAACTGTAGTTTTGTATTTTAATGCTATAGCACTAAGTGTGTCTCCTTTTTTTACAGTATAGATTTGTGTTTTTGGAGCTTCTCTAAAACTGTAGTAACCAAAGTAATTATTAGTAACTTTATTCGTTTTCTTCTGATTAGAATTTTGAGCTTCCAAGTTTGCAATTTTAATTTCTTTAGTAGGTTCATTGTTATTAATAACTAGATTGTTACCTTGGCTTGAGTTTTTCGGAGTATTTGAAATCTTTATATCTTGATTAATTTCATTTCCGTTTGAAATTGCTGATTTGTTGTCTAACTTTAAACTTGTGTCCGATGTTTTAACAGCACCTTCATTTTTTATTTTGTCTTTTGTCGTATTTTTATTAGCATTTAACTCTGATTTCGCGAATACATTTTGCTCATACCCTCTTGTAAAATCTTTAGATTTATCAATTTCATCTGCATATGCTTTGTTCGACATACCCAATGCCAAAAACATACCTATTGAAATTGACAAAATTCCAATACTAACTTTTCTAATTGAATAGCGTACTTTACTTTGTTGTTTATTCATGATGAAACACTCCTTGCAATAATATATAAATATTATAACATAGTTCACTATATATTTTAATAAAAATTTGCTTTGTTATATAAAGCTATTGAAGGAGGTAAAATAATTAACTTGCCTTTCCGAAATATGAAAAGTGTACTAAAATTCATCGCACGACAAATAGCCCATTTCCGATACTTTTATAAAGTATGGAATGGGCTATAGCCATTTATATCATCTTTTAACTTTATTTATTAACTGTTAATAATGCTTCATAAATACCTGCTTCTTTAGCAGCTTCAATTAATGTTGAACCAATTTCTGAAGGTGTTGCCGCTGTTTTCACACCACAACTATTTAATGTTTTAATTTTCTCTTCAGCAGTACCTTTACCACCTGAAATGATTGCACCAGCATGTCCCATACGTTTTCCAGGAGGTGCTGTTTGTCCACCGATAAAGCCTACAACTGGTTTTGTCATATTCGCTTTAATCCATTCAGCTGCTTCTTCTTCAGCTGTACCACCGATTTCACCAATCA
>OMJG01000405.1_pt1 | contig 32768 bp, 45 predicted proteins | sample 1646431 | NCBI WGS metagenome assembly OMJG01 (sample SAMN03771674, study PRJEB25209) | food metagenome | isolation source: Cotija cheese | place: Mexico:Jalisco,Michoacan | collected 2011-12-12
TTCCGTACGTACGGTGGTGTGGGAGGTCGATAGTGTGAACTATCTCCTACCCGATCTTCAAATCAAGCCTAAAAAGGTTAAAATTACAAACCCAGCGGTTAAACAAGGAAGAAAAGCATGGGGAGTGTGTCGACCTTGCCGGTAAAAGTTTAGCAAAAATAAAGTGGTCGCAACTAACAGTATGTAACAACCAAGTTCGAAACCATAGATCAACATTAAAACTAACAGGCAAAAAGTATCAGCCTGTCCTAACTTATTCATTTTTTCAAAAGTAAAGCATAATAAGAAGAAAAGCAGCAATTGGAGCCAAGAAGCTGTGCATGAAAGATATATTTGAGGCAGGGCCTGCAATAATATTAGCAAACTGCCGAAATACAGCAGGCGACTAGAGACATGCATAGTATAATGATCTTCGAGAGCTAAAAGTAATAACCAGATCTGTAGGCAAGTTGCCAGCAAAAAAGCCTGACGAGTCAGACTGTGGTAACTGATGAAAATAAATAATGATCCGTAGATCAATTCAAGGACAAAACTTAGCAGAGGTATCTTGTGCCCGCAAAAAGCACAACGTCCCTTTTGCAAAAGCCATCCCAGTATGGGGACTAACTGCCACCACTTTAATTGCCGGCGACAGTGGTCGCAAAATGAGCGGGGCGTCAGTATTGAAATTTTGTTTTGATAGCGAAAAGCTGTGCAGACAGTAAAGGATGCCAGACTGGCACCGCAACAAAAAATTAAAAAGTTTAGCAATTTGATCACCTCATTAAAAGATACGCAAAAAACTGCAGAATTTGTTTGACAAGTAACAGAAAATGATGGTACCCTAGTAAAGGTGCTTTATGTGAACAGTTCTCTTGGTCTTGCCAAGATCGTGCTGGCTGTGAACAAGTTAGCGCAAGTATGACATTACGTCTGGCGACGTTTATTTTTATGAACAAAAATGAAACTCCTGGATGTGTGGACTTAAAATTATCGAAAACAAGGAAGGAGGAAGTTTTAGATGCCAACAATTAACCAGTTAATTCGTAAAGGTCGTAAATCTAATTCTTCAATGTCTGATTCCCCAGCTTTAAACTTTGGGTATAACAGTTATAGAAAAGTAACTACAAAAAATGCTGCTCCGCAAAAACGTGGTGTTGCTACTCGTGTCGGTACAATGACACCAAAGAAGCCTAACTCAGCTTTGCGTAAATATGCGCGTGTTCGTTTGTCTAACTTGATCGAAGTTACAGCTTACATTCCTGGTATCGGCCATAACTTGCAAGAACATAGTGTTGTTTTGGTTCGTGGCGGTCGTGTAAAGGATCTGCCTGGTGTTCGTTATCACGTTATCCGTGGTGCTTTGGATACTGCAGGTGTTGAAGGCCGGATGCAAAGCCGTTCTAAGTACGGTGCAAAGAAGCCTAAGAAATAAGCTGACTACTTAGTCGCTCAGTTACAATAAACATATTTTTCTAGAATTTGAGGAGGTTATCTACGATGCCAAGAAAAGGTGCCGTTGCAAAACGCGAAGTACTCCCAGATCCAATTTACAATTCTAAATTGGTGACACGTTTGATCAACCGTTTGATGGTTGACGGTAAACGTGGGACAGCTTCAAGAATTTTATATGATGCATTTGATATGATTAAATCTGAAACAGGAAATGAACCACTTGATGTTTTCGAAGAAGCAATGAAGAACATCATGCCAGTCTTGGAAGTTAAAGCTCGCCGTGTTGGTGGTTCTAACTATCAGGTCCCGATCGAAGTTCGTCCTGAAAGAAGATCAACACTTGGCTTACGTTGGCTTGTAAATTACTCACGTTTGCGTGGGGAACACACAATGTCAGAACGTTTAGCACGTGAGATCATGGATGCAGCTAACAATACCGGTGCATCTGTTAGGAAACGTGAAGACACACATAAAATGGCAGATGCTAACCGTGCATTTGCACATTATCGCTGGTAATTTTTTGAAAATGGCTGTTATATGATTTCAAGAAATCCTATAATGGCCGTTTTTTAGATTGTATAATAATGTTAGACACTTGCCAGGTGTCAGCCGACCTTACTTTGTCTGGGCCGGTTAACTAATGATTTTGGAAGGAGACAAATTCTCAATGGCTAATAAACGTGAATTTCCATTGGAAAAAACCCGGAACATCGGGATCGTTGCCCATATTGATGCAGGTAAAACGACTACGACTGAACGTATCCTTTACTATACTGGCCGTATTCATAAGATCGGTGAAACTCATGATGGCGCATCACAAATGGACTGGATGGACCAAGAACAAGAACGTGGGATCACTATCACATCGGCTGCTACAACAGCTGAATGGAAAGACCACCGCATCAACATTATTGATACCCCAGGACACGTTGACTTCACAGTTGAAGTTGAACGTTCCTTGCGTGTCCTTGATGGTGCTGTAGTTGTCTTGGATGGTCAATCAGGTGTTGAACCTCAGACTGAAAATGTTTGGCGTCAAGCTACAACCTATAATGTTCCCCGTATCGTGTTCGTTAATAAGATGGACAAGCTTGGTGCTGACTTTGACTACTCAGTATCTACGATCAAGGATCGTTTGCAAGCTAATGCTGTTGCCGTTCAAATGCCTATCGGTGCCGAAGATGATTTCCAAGGTGTCATCGATTTGATCGACATGAAAGCTGACTTGTATGATGAAGATGAACTTGGTTCAGAATGGGATACCGTTGATATTCCTGATGACTTGAAGGAAGAAGCTCAAAAACATCGTGATCAAATGCTTGAACAATTAGCTGATCTTGATGATGATATCATGGAAAAATATCTTGAAGGTGAAGATATTCCTGCTGATGAGATCAAGGCTGCTATCCGTAAAGCTACTTTGAACTTAGATATCTACCCTGTTTTTGCTGGTTCTGCTTTCAAGAACAAGGGTGTTCAGATGATGCTTGATGGTGTGAATGATTACTTGCCATCACCACTTGATGTTCGTCCATACAATGCAACTGATCCTGATACAGGTGACCAAGTTGAATTGCATGCCGACGATGATGCACCATTTGCTGGTTTAGCATTTAAGATCGCTACTGATCCATTCGTTGGTCGTTTGACATTCTTCCGTGTTTACACGGGTACTTTGGAAGCCGGTTCATATGTTTTGAACGCTACTAAAGACAAACGTGAACGTGTTGGACGTTTGTTGCAGATGCATTCTAACCACCGTAAAGAGATCCCAGAAGTATTCTCTGGTGATATCGCTGCTGCGATCGGTTTGAAGAACACCACAACAGGTGACTCATTGACAGCAACAGACCGTCCATTGATCCTTGAATCAATGGAATTCCCAGATCCAGTTATCCAAGTTTCGATCGAACCTAATACTAAGGCCGACCAAGACAAGATGGATGTTGCTTTGCAAAAACTTGCTGAAGAAGATCCTACTTTCAAGGCTGAAACTAACCAGGAAACTGGTGAAACATTGATCTCTGGGATGGGTGAACTTCACTTGGATATCATCGTTGACCGGATGAAACGTGAATTCCACGTTGAAGCTAAAGTCGGTGAACCACAAGTTGCTTACCGTGAAACATTTACTAAGCAGGTTTCTGCTCAAGGTAAATTCGTTCGTCAGTCTGGTGGTAAGGGACAATACGGTGATGTTTGGATCGAATTCACACCTGCTGAAGAAGGCGAAGGATTCTCATTCGAAAATGCTATCGTTGGTGGTGTTGTTCCTCGTGAATATATTCCTGCTGTAGAACAAGGCTTGAAAGAATCAATGGCTAACGGTATTCTTGCCGGCTATCCTTTGATCGACGTTAAAGCTAAGTTATACGATGGTTCTTACCATGATGTCGATTCTAGTGAAGCGGCCTTTAAAGTTGCTGCCTCGATCGCTTTGCGTAATGCCGCTAAAGGTGGTGGCGCTGTGATCCTTGAACCGATCATGAAGGTCGATATCGTTGCCCCTGAAGATAACTTGGGTGATGTTATGGGTCACGTTACTGCTCGTCGTGGACGTGTTGACGGTATGGAAGCTCGCGGTAACGCTGAGTTAGTACATTCATTCGTTCCGTTGTCAGAAATGTTTGGTTATGCTACTACCTTGCGTTCATCAACTCAGGGTCGTGGTACCTTCACAATGACATTTGACCACTACGAACCAGTACCGAAGTCAATTCAAGAAGATATCATCAAGAAGAACGGCGGAGAAGCTAAGTAAGCTTGAATGAAAACAAAAAAAGAGCTGTTCGAGTTAAATCTCGAGCGGTTCTTTTTTCGTATGATCCGAAAAATCATTTATCAGTTGTAAGCACGTTAGCTCCGAGTGAGTTTTTGAAATGCGCCAGAGCCCACTTGTGACCGACTTGGTCGAAGCTGGCGACGCTGTCTTCATAGACATTAATGTGATAATCTAAATTGTATGCAGCAATGGCAGTATGCAGAACACAAATGTCGGTACAAACACCTGTTAAATAAAGGTCTTTGATGTCGCGACTGCGCAAATAGTTGTCCAAGTTGGTATTTTGAAAACTAGAATAACGATTTTTGTTGAATTTGTAAACATTGTCTTGGTCCTGATGTTTGTGATACCAGGAGGCTAACTGACCATAAAGTTCTTGCCCAGGTGTACCAGCGATGTTATGAGGTGGGAAAAGGGCAGTTTCAGGATGAAAAGGATCATCTTTAAAATGATAGTCAGTTGGCAAAATGATGTAATCGCCTTTTTCGTCGAATTCTTTAACGTGTTGCAATAAATCATCTTCGATTGCACGACCAGGTTCACCGCAATTCAAAGCTCCGTCACTGGCGACAAAGTCATTCGTATAATCGATCACTAGTAATGCTTTTTTATTTGACATGGTAAGACTCCTTTGAGTGAGATAATGAAGTACTTTGCCAATATTTTACCTATATCTATGAAAAGGTTCAATAAAAAACTTTTTGCAGGTTGTGCTAAATAAGCCTGACTTTTCATTTCGCAAACAAGTTAGAGTCAGATGGATAAGAGTAAAGCAGATATCTATCTGTAGAAAGTTAGTATTTGACTATTAAATAGTCTTAATTATGAAAGTTAGATAGGATCTTCTTTAAATTTGCGAAAATTAGAGATTTTTCAAAAAACTTTCAGAAAATCCTTGCTAACACGGAATAAATGTAATACTATAGTTAGGTACCTGTTTGAACAGGTACGTCGTTTGGGACGCCGCCAAACGGATATTTCGAGCTTTGATGCGAAAGGTTGCGACACACCCGGATGCTTTGCCACGGGTATATCGGTAATTTTCGCGGAGCTAGTCTTATTTCTAAAATGGACGAAGGAGGGAACAACATGGCAAAACAAAAAATTCGTATTCGCCTTAAAGCATACGAACACCGTATTTTAGATCAGTCTGCGGACAAGATCGTTGAAACAGCAAAGAGAACAGGTGCTGAAATCTCAGGCCCAATTCCATTGCCTACAGAACGTACATTGTACACAGTTCTTTCATCACCACATAAGCATAAAGATGCTCGTGAGCAATTTGAAATGCGGACACATAAACGTTTGATCGACATCGTCAACCCAACACCAAAGACAGTTGATTCATTGATGAAACTCGACTTGCCTTCTGGCGTTGACATTGAGATCAAGCTTTAATTCATTTTTTCTATTTTAAATCAATTTAATTGGAGGTGTACTCATGACCACAAAAGGAATCTTAGGAAAAAAAGTAGGTATGACTCAAGTTTTCACAGAGAACGGCGAATTAGTTCCCGTAACTGTTGTGAAAGTTGATGCCAACGTTGTAATGCAGATCAAAACTGTTGAAAATGACGGTTACGAAGCAGTCCAATTGGGCTACGACGATGTGCGTGCGATCAAGGCTAACAAACCTGCTAAAGGTCATGCAGCAAAAGCAAATACTGCTCCTAAGCGCTTCGTTCGTGAAATCCGCGATGTTGAGCTGGGAGATTACAAAGTCGGTGACGAAATTCATGCTGACGTCTTCTCAGAAGGAGACAGCGTGGATGTAACCGGAACATCAAAGGGTAAAGGTTTCCAAGGTAACATTAAACGTTGGAACCAGGCTCGTGGTCCGATGGCACACGGTTCTCGTTATCATCGTCGCCCAGGTTCAATGGGTGCAATTATCAACCGCGTATTTCCTGGCAAGGTACTTCCAGGACGTATGGGTGGTAACAAGGTAACGATTCAAAACTTAAAGATCGTTAAAGCTGATACAGACAATGGTGTACTTTTCATTAAGGGTAACGTACCTGGCGCGAACAAGTCATTCGTTACTGTTAAAAGTACAGTGAAATAAATTAAGGGAAGGGAGGAAATACAAACATGCCTACAGTTGCATTATTTAAACAAGATGGTAGCAAAAATGGTGAAGTTGAATTAAACGACACAATTTTTGGTATCGAACCAAACAACAACGCAGTTCATGACGCAGTCTTGATGCAACGCGCATCACTTCGCCAAGGAACACATGCTGTTAAGAACAGGACTGCCGTTCGCGGTGGTGGTAAGAAACCATGGCGTCAAAAGGGTACTGGCCGTGCTCGTGCTGGTTCCACACGCTCACCACTTTGGGTCGGCGGTGGTACGATCTTCGGACCAACACCACGTTCATACGCCTACAAACTTCCACGCAAAGTTAGTCGTTTGGCTCTTAAATCTGTTCTTTCACAAAAAGTAATTGATGAAAGCTTAGTAGTTGTTGATTCATTTGAATTCGAACAACCAAAGACTAAGGACTTTGCAGCATCTCTTAAGAGTTTAAATGTTAACTCTAAAGTATTAGTAGTTCTTGAAGATGATAACGAAAACGCTGCTCGTTCAGCTCGTAACCTTAAAAATGTTACAGTTCTTCCTGCAAAAGGTTTGAATGTATTGAACGTTATTGACAGTGACAAAGTTGTCATCACAAAAGGAGCTCTTTCTCAAGTAGAGGAGGGTCTAGCATAATGGAAGCACGTGATGTAATTTTACGTCCAGTTATCACCGAAGCATCGATGGCTGACTTGGACGACAAGCGCTACACATTTGATGTTAATACTAATGCAACGAAGTTCCAGATCAAAGATGCTGTTGAAGAAATCTTTGATGTTAAAGTTGCAAAAGTTAATGTCATGAACTTAAAAGGTAAGAAGAAACGTATGGGTCGTTACGAAGGCTACACAAAGAAGCGTCGTAAGGCAATCGTTACTTTAACACCTGAATCAAAAGAAATTAAAATTTTTGAAGAAGAATAATTAACATAGGAGGGAAAAATAGTGGGGATCAGAGTATACAAACCGACCTCAAATGGTCGCCGTAATATGACTACTTCTGACTTTGAAGAAATTACAAGCACAACTCCTGAAAAGTCATTGCTTTCTTCTCAAAGCAAAACTGCTGGTCGTAATGTTTACGGTCATAAAACTGTTCGTCACCGTGGCGGCGGTCACAAACGTCAATATCGCTTGATCGATTTTAAGCGTATTAAAGATGATGTTCCCGCAACAGTTAAGACGATCGAATACGATCCTAACCGTTCAGCTAACATCGCCTTGATCGTTTACGCTGACGGTATTAAATCATACATTCTCGCACCTAAGGGCCTTGAAGTTGGCCAGACTGTTGAATCTGGTGCAGATGCTGATATCAAAGTTGGTAATACATTACCATTAATGAATATGCCAGCTGGTACTACTATTCATAACATCGAATTAAACCCTGGCCAAGGTGGACAATTAGTTCGTTCTGCTGGTACATCAGCACAATTACTTGGTAAGGAAGAGAAGTATGTTACAGTACGTTTGGCTTCCGGTGAAGTACGCCAAATCTTAGGTACTTGTCGTGCAACGATCGGTTCTGTTGGTAATGCACAGCATGAATTGATCAAGCTTGGTAAAGCTGGTCGTAAACGTTGGATGGGCGTTCGTCCTCAGTCTCGTGGTTCTGTAATGAACCCTAATGATCACCCGCATGGTGGTGGTGAAGGTAAGGCTCCTGTTGGTATGCCAAGTCCTTTGTCTCCTTGGGGTAAGAAGACTGCTGGTAAGAAGACACGTTCTAAGAAAGCACGTTCAAATAAATTTATTGTTCGTGGTCGCAAGAAGAAATAATCACCAGTAAAATCATGGTGGTTCTATCCGAAAGGAGGATAACTCTTGAGTCGTAGTTTGAAAAAGGGACCTTTTGCAGATGAACATCTGTTAAAAAAAATCGCAGCACAAGCTGATAATGAAAAGAAATCCGTTATTAAAACTTGGTCACGTCGTTCGACGATCTATCCTAGCTTTGTTGGATATACGATCGCTGTTCATGACGGCCGCAAGCAAGTTCCAGTTTATATCCAAGAAGATATGGTTGGTCATAAACTTGGTGAATTTGTTCCAACACGGACATTCCATGGTCATGGCACTGACGATAAAAAGACCGTCGCAAGATAATCTAAGGGAGGAAATAAAATGGCTGAACAAGTAACCTCAGCAAAAGCAACTGCTCGCGTAGTTCGCATCCCTGCACGTAAGGCGCGTCTTGTGATCGATCTTATCCGTGGGAAGAGTGTTGCTGAAGCACTTGGTATCTTGAAGTTTACTCCAAGATCTGGTGCTTACCTAATTGAAAAAGTTTTAAAATCCGCAATTGCCAACGCAGAAAACAATTTTGACTTGGATGCTGAAGATTTATATGTAAGCGAAGCTTTTGTCAACGAAGGACCGACTTTAAAACGGTTCCGTCCTCGTGCTAAGGGTTCTGCTTCTCCAATCAACAAGCGTACCAGTCACATTACTGTAGTGGTATCTGAAAAATAAGGAGGGATAAGCGTGGGTCACAAAATAAATCCTACTGGATTACGTGTTGGTATTATTCGTGATTGGGAATCCAAATGGTATGCTGAAAAGGACTTTGCTTCATACCTTCACGAAGATATCCGTATCCGTGAATATATTCAAAAGAAATTAGCCGACGCATCTGTCTCTACCGTTGAGATCGAACGTGCCGCAAAGCGCGTTAACATTTCTATCCATACTGCAAAACCAGGTATGGTTATCGGTAAAGGCGGTTCTGAAGTTGAAAAATTACGTAAAGAATTAAACAACTTGACCGGCAGACGTGTACACATCAACATCATCGAAATCAAGAAACCTGATTTGGATGCTAAATTAGTTGGTGAAAACATTGCACAACAATTGGAAGGCCGTGTTGCTTTCCGTCGTGCTATGAAACAACCAATGCAACGTACAATGCGTGCAGGTGCAAAGGGTATCAAAGTTCAGGTTGCTGGACGTTTGAACGGTGCCGACATGTCACGTGTGGAACACTTCTCACAAGGAACTGTTCCTTTGCACACACTTCGTGCTGATATTGATTATGCTTGGGTCGAAGCTAATACTCAGTATGGTCAGATCGGTGTTAAGGTTTGGATCTTCCGTGGTGAAGTTCTACCTGAAAAGAAAGATCAAAGTAAAGGAGGGAAATAGTCTATGTTAGTACCAAAGCGTGTTAAGCATCGTCGCGAATTCCGTGGCAAGATGCGCGGGGAAGCCAAAGGTGGTAAGACAGTTGCTTTCGGCGAATACGGTTTACAAGCACTTGATTCACATTGGATCTCAAACCGTCAGATCGAAGCAGCTCGTATCGCTATGACCCGTTACATGAAGCGTGGTGGGAAAGTTTGGATCAAGATTTTCCCTCATAAATCATATACTTCAAAAGGTATCGGTACTCGTATGGGTAACGGGAAAGGTGCACCAGAAGGCTGGGTAGCACCTGTCAAGCGTGGCAAGATCATGTTTGAAGTTGGTGGAGTTTCTAAAGAAGTTGCGCACGAAGCATTGCGTTTAGCTTCACACAAGCTCCCTGTTAGAACTAAAATCGTTTCTCGTGAGGAAGTAGGTGGCGAATCTGATGAAAACTAAGGAATTCAAAGACGAACTCAACAAATTGACCACTGACGAATTACTTGCTAAAGAAAAGCAATACAAAGAAGAATTGTTCAATTTGCGTTTCCAATCTGCAACTGGTCAGCTTGAAAATACTGCTCGCTTGCAAACAGTTCGGAAAGCAATTGCTCGCATCAAGACTTTGCTGCGTCAAAACGAAGCTGCAAAATAAAGAATACGAAGAGGAGGCTAATCGCGCATGAGTGAAGGTCGTAACTACCGTAAAGTTTACCGTGGCCGTGTTGTTTCTGATAAGATGGACAAGACGATCACTGTCGTTGTTGAAACATACAAGTTTCATCCTGTATATGGCAAACGTGTTAAGTATTCCAAGAAATACAAGGCTCATGATGAAAACAATGAAGCAAAAACGGGCGACATCGTAAAAATCATGGAAACCCGGCCATTGTCAGCTACAAAACGTTTCCGTTTATTAGAAATCGTTGAAAAAGCAGTTGTTCTTTAATTGATACTTAGAGACAATCAATAAACTGATTCGTATTCTGATCTAATAACGAAAGGAGGTCACATAACTGTGATCCAACAAGAAAGTCGTTTACATGTTGCTGATAATTCCGGAGCACGTGAGCTTTTAGTTATTAAAATTTTAGGTGGCTCTCGTGTTAAAACTGCCAGTGTCGGTGACATTGTGGTTGCTACTGTTAAACAAGCAACACCAGGTGGCGTTGTCAAAAAGGGCGATGTTGTTAAAGCAGTCATCGTTCGTACTAAATATGGTACACATCGTACAGACGGTTCATACATCAAGTTTGATGAAAATGCAGCTGTTATCATCGGTGATGATAAATCACCAAAAGGCACCCGTATCTTTGGACCGGTTGCCCGTGAACTACGTGCTGGGGACTACATGAAAATTGTTTCTCTCGCACCTGAAGTTCTGTAAAACAACCGTCTATCCGACAAGGAGGTGCACAAGTAATAATGTTCATTAAAAGAAATGATAAAGTTAAAGTAATTGCCGGTAAAGATAAGGGCAAAGAAGGAGAAGTCCTTCAATCTATTCCTGCTAGAGACCGTGTGGTCGTGAAGGGTGTCAATATCGTTAAGAAACATCAAAAGCCAACTAATGATAACCCAAGTGGTGGTATCGTTGAAGTTGAAGCTCCGATCCATGTTTCTAACGTTATGTTGATCGATCCTTCTAACAATGAAGCAACTCGTGTTGGCTTCAAGGTAGAAGATGGCAAGAAAGTCCGTGTTTCGAAAAAAACTGGTGAAATTATCTAAACCTAGCAAGGAAGGAGGAACACTTTTTCATGGTTAACCGTTTAAAAGAAAAATACACAAACGAAATCGTTCCATCAATGATCGATAAGTTCAATTATTCATCAATCATGCAAGCACCTAAAGTTGAAAAAATCGTGATCAACATGGGTGTGGGTGATGCAGTCAGCAACGCTAAGAATCTTGACGAAGCCGTTGAGGAATTGACTTTGATCTCTGGTCAAAAGCCAGTTATTACAAAGGCTAAGAAATCAATCGCCGGTTTCCGTTTACGTGAAGGAATGCCGATCGGTGCTAAGGTCACATTACGTGGTACACGTATGTATGACTTCTTAGACAAGTTGGTTTCTGTATCATTGCCGCGTGTGCGTGACTTCCATGGTGTAAGTAAGCGTGCCTTTGACGGCCGTGGTAACTATACTCTTGGTGTCCGTGAACAATTGATTTTCCCTGAAATTGATTTTGATAATGTCAACAAAGTTCGTGGAATGGATATCGTTATTGTTACAACTGCTCAGACTGACGAAGAATCCAAGGAATTGTTGTCACAACTTGGAATGCCATTCGCTAAATAAGGAGGTTACAAACTTGGCAAAGAAGTCACAAATTGCAAGAAATCATCGTCCTGCTAAGTTCTCATCACGTGAATATACACGTTGCGAACGTTGTGGACGTCCACATTCTGTCTATCGCAAATTTAAATTATGCCGTGTTTGCCTACGCGAACTTGCTCATCAAGGTCAGATCCCTGGCATGAAAAAGGCTAGTTGGTAAACCATAATATACAGTAAAAGGAGGCAAACAACATGGCAATGACCGATCCAATTGCAGACTTTTTAACTCGCATTCGCAATGCCAACATGGCAAAGCACGAATCAGTTGAAATTCCTGCTTCAAAAATCAAAAGCGGTATGGCTGAAATTCTTAAGAATGAAGGCTTTATCCGTGATGTCGAATACATTGATGATGACAAACAAGGTGTCATCCGCGTATTCTTAAAATATGATAAGAACAACGAACGTGTTATCTCCGGTTTACGTCGGATCTCAAAGCCCGGCTTACGTTCTTATGTCAAAGCTGATGCAGTTCCTAAAGTTTTAAACGGCTTAGGTATTGCTTTGATCTCAACATCTGAGGGTGTTATTACAGACAAAACAGCTCGTTCTAAGAACATCGGTGGCGAAGTTCTCGCTTACGTTTGGTAATATTAAATAGAAGCAAGGAGGTGTACATCTCGTGAGTCGTATTGGTTATAAAACTGTTACAGTCCCAGAAGGCGTTGAAGTCAAACAAGATGGTAACTTTGTTACTGTTAAAGGCCCAAAAGGAGAATTAACTCGTGAATTCTCTGACGTGATCTCAATGAAGATCGAAGGCAATGAAGTTTCTTTTGATCGTCCTACTGACGACTACAAAACTAAAGCTTTGCATGGTACAACCCGTGCTAACTTTAACAACATGGTAATTGGTGTCACAGAAGGCTTCAAGAAAAACCTTGAACTTCGTGGTGTTGGTTACCGTGCACAAATGAAAGGCAAAACACTGATCTTAAACGTTGGTTATTCTAACCCAGTTGAATTTGCCGAAGAAGAAGGTATTACTGTCGAAGTTCCTTCTAACACAGAAATTACTGTTTCTGGTATCGACAAAGAACTTGTCGGTGATGCTGCAGCCCGGATCCGTGCTACACGTGCACCAGAACCTTACAAAGGTAAAGGTATTCGCTATGTTGGTGAATATGTTGCTCGTAAGGAAGGTAAGACTGGTAAGTAATAAAGCAGCATGATAGCTGTTAAATAAATTCAAGAGGTGAAAATAGTGATTTCGAAACCAGACAAAAATAAGACACGTCAAAAACGTCATATTCGTGTCCGTAATAAGATCTCTGGTACTGCTGAGTGCCCACGCTTAAATGTTTATCGTTCAAACAAAAACATCTACGCTCAAATTATTGATGACGTAGCGGGTGTGACGCTGGCTAGTGCCTCTACTTTAGATAGTGAAATTGCTGCAGGTACAAAGACAGAACAAGCTTCTGCCGTTGGTGCTTTGGTAGCAAAACGTGCTGCAGATAAGAACATCAAAGAAGTTATTTTTGATCGTGGCGGTTACTTGTACCATGGTCGCGTGTTGGCATTAGCTGATGCTGCTCGTGAAAATGGCTTAGACTTTTAAAAGAAGGAGGAATTAACGTTTATGGCTTTTATTGACCCAGCTCAATTAGATTTGGAAGATCGTGTCGTAGCGATCAACCGTATTACTAAAGTTGTAAAAGGTGGACGTCGTTTGCGTTTTGCCGCTTTAGTAATTGTCGGCGACCATAATGGTCACGTAGGATTCGGTACTGGTAAAGCTCAGGAAGTTCCTGAAGCTATCCGTAAGGCCGTTGATGCTGCTGGTAAGAACTTAATCGAAGTTCCAGTTGCTGGAACAACTCTTCCTCATGAAGTTGTTGGCCAACACAGTGGTAGCAAAGTTTTACTTAAGCCTGCTCAAGCAGGTTCCGGTGTTGCTGCCGGAGGCGCTGTTCGTGCCGTTATGGAACTTGCAGGTATTGATGATGTTACAAGTAAGTCACTTGGCTCAAATACTCCTGTTAACGTCGTACGTGCAACTATTAAAGGTTTAGAAAACATGCGTAGTGCAGAAGAAACAGCAGCCCGTCGTGGTGTTTCTGTTTCCCACTTTGCTGAATAAGGAGGACGCAAATAATGGCTAATATTAAAGTTACTTTAATTCGCTCAGTTATCGGGCGTCCCCAAAATCAGCGTGAAATTGTTAAGAGCTTAGGCCTGACAAAACTTCACAGTTCTGCTATTGTTCCTAATAACGCAGCAATGCGTGGAGCAATTCGCAAGATCAACCATTTAGTGGACGTTCAAGAAGCTGAATAATAATTATTTAGTTAGGACAAGGAGGTGCCAACCGTAATGAAATTACATGAATTACAAGCAAGTGAAGGCTCACGTAAAGTACGTAATCGTGTCGGCCGTGGAACTTCATCTGGTAATGGTAAGACTGCAGGCCGTGGCCAAAAAGGTCAAAAGGCTCGTAGCAAGGTACGTTTGGGTTTTGAAGGTGGACAAATGCCTTTGTTCCGCCGTATGCCAAAACGTGGTTTCAACAACATCAACCGTAAAGATTATGCGATCGTGAATGTTGAAACACTTAATAAATTTGAAGATGGTGCAGAAGTTACACCTGTATTGCTCGTTGAATCCGGTGTCGTTAAGAACGAAAAAGACGGCGTTAAGATTTTGGGTAATGGTGAACTTAGCAAGAAGTTAACTGTTAAAGCTAACAAATTCTCTGCATCTGCAAAAGCTGCCATTGAAGCAGCAGGCGGTCAAACTGAGGTGATTTAATAAATGCTGAAGACACTGAGAGATGCCCTTGCTGTTAAAGAGATCCGCAGAAAAATCTTTTTTACACTTGGTGTCTTGATTGTATTTCGTCTCGGCACTTATATTACCGTCCCTGGGATCAACGCTAAAGCTTTGAATGGCGTTGCGTCTTCAGGGTTAATTAGTATCTTGAATACTTTTTCAGGTGGTGGACTGACTAACTACTCCATTTTAGCAATGGGAGTCTCACCTTACATTACTGCTCAAATTGTTGTGCAACTGTTGCAAATGGACATTGTACCGCGGTTTGTTGAGTGGAGTAAGCAAGGTGAAGTTGGTCGGCGTAAACTTAATCAAGTAACGAGATACTTGGCAATCGTGTTGGCGTTTATACAGTCAATCGGGATCACTGCCGGATTTAATACATTGAGTAGTTTGAGTCTTGTGGAAAATCCGAGTGTAAAAACTTATATTAGTATCGGTATCATTTTAACTGGTGGTACGATGTTTACAACTTGGCTTGGTGATATGATCACAGATCGCGGTTTAGGTAACGGGATCTCGATGATCATTATGGCCGGGATCATCGCGCGGATGCCTGTAGGTATTCAGCAAATAGCTCAAGAGCAGTTTGCTGGTGTGCATATGAGCCAAGTTTGGCAGCCGATTCTATATGTAGTTATTCTTTTGGTAGTTTTGTTAGCGATCGTTACCTTTGTAACTTATGTTCAACAAGCTAATTATAAGATACCGATTCAATATACTAGACGCTTGGCCGGTGCTGGTAATAACTCATATTTACCATTGAAGGTCAACGTAGCGGGTGTTATTCCTGTTATTTTTGCCAGTTCGTTTATTGCAACACCACAAACGATCTTGATGGCATTTGCGCAGAACCATTCGCAAGATACCTGGTATCAAGTAATGTCAAGTATCTTTAGTATGCAAACTACACCAGGGATGATCCTGTATACGGTATTGATCGTTGTATTTACATTCTTCTATGCCTTTGTGCAAGTTAATCCGGAAAAATTATCTGAGAACTTGCAAAAACAAGGCAGCTATATTCCATCAGTTTGGCCTGGTAAGGAAACTGAACGCTATGTTTCTTCTCTTTTAATGAGGTTGAGTACAGTGGGTTCACTTTTCTTAGGCTTGGTTTCATTGATCCCATTGATCGGTTCAGCCTACTTTGGTTTGGATGAATCTATCGGATTAGGTGGTACTAGTCTTTTGATCGTTGTCGGTGTTGCACTTGAAACGATCAAGCAATTAGAAGGTATGATGATGAAACAAGAGTACGTCGGTTTCATTCGTGAATAGTAAAATTGGGTTGTGTTCATTGACTTGGACTCACCCAATTTTTTGTGAGAGGACTTTGTTTAATAATTTAAATGTAGTCTTCTGGTACTTATAATGTAGTTTTTCTTTTAAAATTTAGGAGGGTTATTGATGGCATTGAATCTGATGTTAATGGGTCTGCCAGGTGCCGGTAAAGGAACACAGGCAGAACGAATCGTTGATGAATATAAAGTAGTCCACATTTCTACTGGCGATATTTTTCGTGCAGCAATGAAAAACGAAACCCCAATGGGCTTAGAAGCAAAGAAATACATCGATAAAGGTGAATTGGTCCCTGATGAAGTAACTAATGGTATCGTTAAGGAACGTTTAAGTGAGGACGATGTCAAAGATGGTTATTTGCTGGACGGCTATCCACGTAACATGGCCCAAGCACATGCTTTGGAAGAGATCGGTCAGGAACTTTCACGTCCATTAAATGGAGTGATCAATATTGATGTTGACCCTGATTCATTGATGGAACGTTTGACAGGCCGGTATATTTGTCGTAATTGCGGTGCAACTTATCATAAAGTATTCAACCCAACTAAAGTAGAAGGAACTTGCGATCGTTGCGGCGGGCATGAATTTTATCAACGTGATGATGACAAGCCGGAAACTGTTAAGAATCGTTTGGATGTTAATATCAAAATGAATACTCCGCTTTTGGACTTCTATGAAGAAAAGGGACTTTTGCATAATGTTAAAGGTAATCAGGAGATCTCAGCAGTCTATGCGGATATTGAGAACATTTTAGATGCATTAAAGTAAGTAGTTGATAAAGAGAAGTTTTGTTGGAAGAGACCATCATGGCAAGCAAAATAGCTAGGCACGATCTTTGAGTTTGGGAGTTTGACTATAATAACAGAGCAAAGCATGGCGGGTTGAAGGGGAGCATTAACGGGCTTTTGTCCTATAATGCGTTTTTCAGCATTGGAGGGCGAAAGTTGGTTAAGCGCAACCTTCTGCCATGTGGAGCTCGACTAAATAACAAGTCAGCAACTTTTTCAAACTATTTGCCGCTCTTGCTAATTTGTCCTTGCATGTCAAGGACTGCTATGCTATGATAACTTAGGTTTATCTTTTCAATAGGTTAAGTTCGCCCAAAATTAGGGTAAGAAACGAAACCTGACGGAAAAAAGGTGGGACTCCAACAAAGCTTCTCACGTTTTTAAGTGTAAAGTTTTAAAACCAATTTAAGGAGGTACTTTTAGCGTGGCGAAAGATGATGTGATTGAAATTGAGGGTACGATCAAGGAAACCTTGCCGAATGCGATGTTCAAAGTTGAACTCGAAAATGGGCATGAGATTCTAGCTCATGTATCAGGTAAGATCCGGATGCATTATATTCGTATTTTGCCGGGTGATAAGGTGACGGTTGAAATGTCTCCATACGACTTAAGTAAGGGTCGCATCACCTATCGTTACAGATAGATTGTACTTCAATCTTATGTAGGAGGTATAATTCATGAAAGTAAGACCATCAGTTAAGCCAATGTGTGAACATTGCAAAGTAATCAAACGCAAAGGTCGCGTTATGATTATTTGCTCAAATCCGAAGCACAAACAAAGACAAGGATAATAATAAATAGGAGGTGTAATTGTAATGGCTCGTATAGCAGGTGTCGATTTACCACGTGACAAACGTATCGTGATCGGCTTAACTTATATCTACGGAATCGGTAAAACAACTGCTCAAAAGATTTTGAGCGAAGCAGGTGTTTCTGAAGACGTTCGTGTACGCGATCTCGCTTCTGATCAAGAAGATAAGATCCGTGCTGTTGTTGATAACTATAAGGTTGAAGGTGATCTTCGTCGTGAAGTCGCTTTGAACATCAAACGTTTGTCAGAAATTGGTTCTTACCGTGGCATGCGTCATCGTCGTAATTTGCCCGTTCGTGGACAACACACGAAGAACAATGCACGTACACGCAAAGGCCCAGCAATTTCAATTGCCGGCAAGAAGAAATAATCTAATAAAAAAGGAGGTCAGCTAATTAATGGCAGTCAATAAATCTCGTAAGCGTCGTGTCAAGAAGAATATAGAAAGCGGCGTTGCACATATTCATTCTACTTTCAATAATACACTTGTTATGATCACAGATGTCCATGGTAACGCTGTTGCTTGGTCTTCAGCTGGCTCATTGGGCTTTAAAGGCTCACGTAAGTCCACACCATTCGCAGCTCAGATGGCATCTGAAGCAGCTGCAAAAGGTGCAATGGATTATGGTATGAAGACAGTCGGTGTTACTGTTAAGGGACCAGGTTCTGGTCGTGAAGCTGCAATTCGTGCACTTCAAACAACAGGTCTTGAAGTAACTTCTATCAAAGATGTTACTCCAGTACCTCATAATGGATGCCGTCCTCCAAAGCGCCGTCGTGTTTAATTTGGACATGCATTCATTTTGAAGGAAATCTTCATGATGTTGTCTCCAGATTGCACGTTACGTTTTGAAAGGGGTAAAGGTAAGAATGATCGAATTTGAAAAACCAAAAATTCAAAAAGTTGAAGAAAGTGAAAACTATGGTAAATTTGTTGTTGAACCGTTAGAACGCGGTTATGGGACAACCCTAGGCAACTCTTTACGTCGGATTCTTCTTTCTTCATTGCCAGGTGCTGCTATCACCGATGTTCAAATTGATGGCGTTTTGCATGAATTCTCATCAATTGATGGTGTTTTGGAAGACGTAACCACAATCATTTTGAATCTGAAAAAAGTTGCATTGAAGTTAAATTCCGAAGACGTTCAAACATTGGAAATTGATGTTACCGGCCCAATGGAAGTAACTGCAGGCGACATTCAAGGAAGCAGTGAAGTTGAAGTACTCAACCCTGACTTGTATATTTGTACAGTCGCTGATGGTGCTTCGTTCCATGCGCGGATGACTGCTAACAAGGGTCGTGGCTATGTTTCAGCTAATGAAAATAAAGCTAAAACTGAAGATATGCCTATCGGTGTATTGGCAATCGACTCGATTTATACCCCAATCGAACGTGTCAACTACCAAGTAGAAAAAACACGTGTTGGTCAAAAGAGTGATTTTGACAAATTGACGCTTGATGTCTGGACTAATGGATCAATTACTCCGAGTGAAGCAATCAGTCTGTCAGCTAAGATCTTGACAGAACATTTGACTTTATTTGTTGATTTGACTGACGAGGCTAAGAATGCCGAGATCATGGTCGAAAAAGAAGAGACTCATAAAGAAAAAATGCTCGAAATGACGATTGAGGAACTCGATTTGTCTGTTCGTTCATATAACTGCTTGAAGCGTGCCGGTATCAATACCGTGCAAGAATTGACTAATAAGTCAGAAGCAGACATGATGAAGGTCCGTAATTTGGGTCGGAAATCATTGGAAGAAGTTAAGGCAAAATTGGCCGATTTGGATTTGTCATTGCGTCATGATGACTAGTAATATCAACTAACTAACAAGGGAGGGAATCTGTTCATGGCATACCGTAAATTAGGGCGTGACAGTGCTCATCGTAAAGCAATGTTGCGCAACCTGACAACTGACGTGATCGTTAATGGTAAAGTTGTTACAACTGAACCACGCGCTAAAGAAGCACGTAAGTTTGTTGAAAAAATGATTACTTTGGGTAAGAAGGGTGACTTAGCTGCTCGTCGTCGTGCTGCCGCATTCATGATGGATGTTGTTGCTGATGTTAAAGAAGACGAAGATAAAGTTGTTATCCAAACTGCTTTACAAAAATTATTTGATGAGGTAGCTCCACGTTATGCAGAGCGTAACGGTGGTTACACTCGGATCTTAAAAATGGATCAACGTCGCGGAGATGCAGCCCAAATGGTTGTTTTGGAATTAGTTGATTAATTTTTACATGCATCTAAAAATAAATTAACAAGTGTCACTTTTATGGCAATAGATAGGCGTTACGATGATGGGTCAAACCGAGTCTAGTCTTAAGTAGCAGTTCTCTGTGAAAGTTTTGTCGTAAAAAGTGATTTTTTGTTTGGTATAATTTTTGAATTTTTTAAAACGGCTTACGAATATTTCGTGAGTCGTTTTTACATATCGAGAAATCAACGTGCTGGAGCGGGTCTTGTTAATTTGTATTTTTTCATTTATGGCATTATGGTATGATTAAAGCTATAGACTAATTTTGAAAGGGCAGGTAAAATGAACGGAATAATTGACATTAAAGATCTATGTTTTCGTTATTCACAGGAAAATGAGAAATTAGATCTTTCCCATATCGACCTGCATGTCAATGAAGGTGAATGGCTGGCGATCATTGGCCATAATGGTAGTGGAAAGAGTACCTTGGCCAAGGCAATCGATGGTTTGATCGAACCAGAAGCTGGCGAAGTATTCATAGATGGGGAAAAATTAACAGACAAAAGCTTATGGAATATTCGAAAAAAAATCGGCATGGTCTTTCAAAATCCGGACAATCAATTTGTTGGTGCTGATGTTGAAGGAGATGTGGCCTTTGGGCTCGAAAACCAAGGAATAGAGCGTGAAGAAATGCATGCGCGTGTCAAAAAGGCTTTGGAAGTTGTTGATATGCAGAATTTTGCCAAGCACGAACCAGTTCGTTTGTCGGGCGGGCAAAAGCAACGCGTCGCGATCGCGGGAGTATTAGCTCTTCGACCTAAAATTGTCATTTTTGATGAATCGACCAGTATGTTGGACCCTGAAGGACGACTGCAGATCATCTCGTTGATCCGACAAATGAATCAAATCGAAGGATTTACGGTGATCTCTATTACACATGATATTGATGAGGCGTCGCTAGCTGACCGAGTGATCGTGATCGATGACGGTCAGATCATTGATGACAGTTTGCCGGAAAAGCTTTTTCAAAAGGGTGAACAATTGATCGATATTGGTTTGGATGTTCCCTATCCGCAACGCTTAAAACTTGAACTAAAAAAACGTGGTATTCAAATACCGGCAGAATACATGGATGAAGAAAGCATGGTGAATTGGTTATGTCGATCCATATTGAAAAACTAAATTACGTTTACCAAAGTGGGACACCATTTTCTCACCGTGCTTTGACAGATGTTTCACTGGATATTGCTGATGGGAGTTATACTGCTATTATTGGTCACACTGGGAGCGGTAAATCGACTTTACTGCAACATTTAAATGGTTTGCTCAAACCAACTGCCGGGACATTGACGGTGGCAGGCAACAAAATCACACCCGAAACAAAAAATAAGGAATTAAACGAGCTTAGACGTCACGTGGGCTTTGTTTTTCAGTTCCCTGAAGCACAGTTGTTTGAAGAAACAGTTTTAAAAGACATTGCCTTTGCGCCAAAAAACTTTGGTAAAAGTGATGAAGAAGCCGAAGACCTCGCTGCCAAAATGGCTGAATTGGTCGGCTTACCAGCAAGTGTCTTGCAAAATTCACCATTTGAGTTATCAGGTGGTCAGATGCGTCGTGTCGCGATCGCAGGAGTATTAGCTATGGAACCACAGATCTTGGTTTTAGATGAACCTACAGCCGGATTGGATCCTAAAGGCCGCTTGGAAATGATGGAAATGTTTGAACGATTACACCAGCAACAAAACCTCACAATTATTTTAGTAACTCATCAGATGAATGATGTGGCTAATTATGCTGATCACGTGCTTGTGATGGAAGAAGGCCGCTTGATCGCAGATAGTACACCACAAGAAGTGTTCAGTGATCCTAAGTGGTTGAAAGGGCATCATTTGGGTTTGCCGCAAACAACGGCTTTTGCGGCTAAATTAGCAGACAAGGGTGTCCCATTTAAAAATTTACCTTTGACCGAGGAGCAATTGGCTGCACAGCTGGCCGAGCTTTTGGCAGGCAAGGGAGATGAACAACATGGATAAAATGCTGTTAGGTCGTTATATCAATGGCGACTCTTTGATCCACCGGATGGACCCGCGAGGGAAGTTGTTTCTTAGTTTTTACTTTATCGTGATCGTCTTTTTGTGTAATAATTGGGAAACTTATGTCCTAATGACTGCGATGGTCATGTTGTTCGTTAAACTTTCAGATATTTCGCTTGGCTTTTTCATTAAGGGTGTCAGACCATTGATCTGGCTGATCTTATTTACAGTCTTACTGCAGATTTTCTTTTCCAGTGGTGGACACGTTTATTGGCACTGGGGTCCTTTTACAGTTACCGACAGCGGGATGATCAATGGTGTCTTTGTCTTTTGCCGTTTTGTGTTGATTATTTTTATGTCGACACTGCTGACTTTAACTACGACACCGATCGAAATCTCGGATGGGCTAGAATTGCTTTTAAAACCGTTGACGAAGATCAAAGTGCCGGTTTATGAGATCGCGCTGATGTTGTCGATCGCCTTGCGTTTTGTCCCAACTTTAATGGATGAGACTACGAAAATCATGAACGCACAACGAGCACGTGGTGTTAATTTTGGTGAAGGTAATTTGATCAAGCAGATCAAGTCGGTGATCCCATTACTGATCCCTTTATTTGTAAGTTCGTTCAACCGGGCTGAAGATTTAGCGACAGCGATGGAAGCACGCGGGTATCATGGAGGCGAAGGAAGAACCAAGTATCGCAAGCAGGAATGGAAAAGAAATGATACGATCGCAGTTATTTTATTTGTCGTGCTAACGATAGCTTTAGTCGTGCTTAGAAAATAACTGGGGAAAGAAATTCGCCGGAAAGCCGAGCTAGATCTGGTTTTCTGGCAACCACAACCAAAATAAAAGTGTATTCTTTAAGAGAGCAAAATGCTTACTCAGAAATAATTAAATGTATTAGAAAAGGAACAAATAATGACGAGTCGTTACAAAATAACAATAGCATATGATGGAACAAGATTTGCTGGTTTTCAAAGTCAGCCTAAGCAACGGACAGTGCAATCTGTCTTAGAACAAGCCTTAAACAAAATGAGCAAGTTTGATGAATATATCACGATTTTTGGCTCAGGACGAACCGATTCGGGTGTTCATGCCTTAGGGCAGGTTGCTCATTTTGACTTCCCCCATGATATGCCGGCCGACGCCATGTTACGGGGACTTAACAGTATGTTGCCATTAGATATTGAAATTGTTGACTGCCAGATCGTGCCACAGACTTTTCATGCGCGTTATGAAGCTCACGCGAAGAGGTATATGTATCGGGTTTCGCGTTCCTGGTTCATTGACCCTTTCAAACGTTTTTACACTGGACACTATAAGTATCCCTTGGACATCGAACGGATCAAGCAGGCGATGGGAGATGTTGTTGGAACTCACGATTTCAGTAGTTTCGTTGCCTCAGGCAGTCAAACAAAATCTCATGTTCGCACGATCTATGAGGCAACTGTTCGTGAAGACCAAGCAAACAATGAAGTGATCTTTGAATTTTGCGGTAATGGTTTTTTGTATAATCAAGTCCGTATTATGGTCGCCACGTTATTGGAGATCGGTAATAAGCGACGACCGGTCCATGATTTCTTACGTTTGTATGAGGTCAAGGATCGTAATCAGGCCAGAGAAACTGCGCCGGCCAGCGGTTTATACTTAAAAGAAGTTTACTATGGACAACAAGCGCAACAACTTGAAAAAAAAGGACACTTGCAAAACTGAGTTGAGAATTTCAGAAATCAACAAGAGGTCAGCTGAATTTAGGACGAAAAAAGTTATCTTTTTATCGGTTTTTATTTGACTAGTCGTCAAAAAAATCGTACTATAGTACATGGTATTGTTTGCCCCACAGTAGGCCCCGTTAACTTATTGTATGTCAAACAAGCATCATAAATGGAGGAAATAAACGTGCGTACAACATATTTAGCAAAATCAGGCGAAGTAGATCGTAAATGGTATGTCGTTGACGCTACAGATGTCCCTTTGGGTCGTTTGTCAAGCGCAGTAGCATCTATCTTACGCGGTAAAAATAAGCCAACTTATACACCAAACGTTGACACAGGCGACTTTGTGATCATTATCAATGCTGACAAGGTTGCTTTGACAGGTAAGAAAGCTTCAAGAAAGATCTATTATCATCACACATTACATCCAGGTGGTTTGAAGGAACGGACTGCTGGGGATTACCGTGAAAAGGATCCAGAGAAGTTGCTTGCACTCTCTATTGGAGGCATGCTTCCAAAGGGTACTCTTGGCCGTCAACAACTTAAGAAGTTACATGTATATCGCGGTGCAGATCACAAGCATGCAGCACAAAATCCAGAAGTTTTGGATATCAATACTTTAATCTAGGAGGAATTCGAAATTGGCTCAAGTACAATATAGTGGCACAGGCCGTCGTAAAAACTCCGTTGCTCGTGTTCGTTTGGTACCCGGTACTGGTAAGATCACGATGAACGGCAAATCAGTTGAAGAATATATTCCATTTGAAAACTTGATCGAAGTTATCAAGCAACCATTTGGTGTTACAGAAACAGCAGACCAATATGACGTTTTAGTAAACGTTAATGGTGGTGGCTATGCAGGCCAAGCCGGAGCAACTCGTCATGGTATTGCTCGTGCTTTGTTGCAAGTTGACCCAGAATTTCGTGGTGTTTTGAAGCGCGCTGGTCTTTTGACTCGTGACTCCCGTATGAAGGAACGTCGCAAGCCAGGTTTGAAGAAGGCTCGTAAGGCTCCACAATTCTCAAAACGTTAATTTATTATCGTTTATTCCAAAAACACTTTCCATTACGGAGAGTGTTTTTTGTTTACAGTGCTTTTGAAAAAATGGGAAGACTGCTAAGAAAATAATTGGTGTTTATTCACAATGAAAGTGGAGAATTGCAACAGTTTTAAGTATCAGAAATCAGTCAGGTTTCAAAGCGTAAAGTATTGAAAAATGAGAACGTGGCCTAATTTCGATAAAGTAAGTGCCAGAAGTTCTGCAAAATAAGAGGCACAAATGCCAGTTGAAACTTGAGCGGCCATAACTTACTAAATTTGCCGTAAAAAAATTGTGGCCCACCAGAGGTGAAATACAAGACCCCCGGTAGACCACAATTTTCAATTTTTACTTGAAACTTAACTTTGCCTTAGTACTTCTAAGTAACATTTTAATTAAAATCATTTCTGGCTTAGCTTTTGTGTGTTAGTTTTTGCAGGTAGACCAAGCCTAAATATTTGGGAAGTGCCATCATTCGCCCTATGCGGCTTGGTTCTTTCAGAAAACGATAGAGCCATTCAACATGGTGATCTTGCCATTTTTGGGGTGCTCTTTGGGCAAAACCCGCTAAGACGTCGAAACTACCGCCTACACCCATCCAGATGGCATCTGCAACATGACGGTATTTAGCAATGAAATATTCTTGCTTGGGAAAACCCAACGCTGCGAAGACAAAGTCGGGATGAGCACTTCTGATTTTTTCTGCCACTGCATCTTCGTCTTCAAAGTAGCCGTCTTGCCAACCACAGATCTTGATCCCAGGGAATTTTACTTCAACTTTAGTGACGGCAGCTTTGACCACTTCCGGTTTTGCTCCCAACAAGAAGACGCGTTTGTGATGTTGGCTCGCCCATTTCAATAAAGCTAGCATACTATCAAAGCCAGTGATCCTTTCTGGAAGAGGGGTCCCGAGGATTTGAGCGCCCTTAATGATCCCGATTCCATCGGCGGTGGTGTAGTCCGCCCCAGCAACTATTTGGGCGTATTTATGATTTGCCCTAGCCGTTAAAACTATTTCTGGATTGGCCGTTACGATAAAGCGGTTTTGCTGGTCAAGGCTGTCTTGATAGACTTGATTTAGAAACTGTTGGACAGTTGCTTGAATAAAGTTAACTCCGAGTACGGAGACTTCCGTAAACTTTTGGCTCATTTTGACCCTGCCTTTATTTCTTATAAGTTGCTACCATTATACCAAATGTATGCTTGAATAGACCAGCAAGTCCAAATCTTATTAAAAATGCTATAATTATTGCTGTTGTTTAGCGAAATGTGTGTACGAATAGCCAGTCATGTTCCACAATAAGATTTAAAAGAGTCTGGTGCAAAATTTTTGAAAAAAATGGTGATATTCGTGTAAAAATCGCTTAAAAAGTGTAAAATAACACCTGTGGTAGAAAATATGACATCAATTTTTGATCAGCTTTAACTGCTGTCAATTTGGCAGGAAAAGTGCAAAATTTGCTCGGCTAATTACGGGGGGGAATCAACCTATACCACTTTGAACAAAGTCAATGACATTAAAGGCTACCATGTAATGTTCAATAAAGAAAGTAAAAATTGTTAGTAAACCTGGTTTAAAAACCAACGTTTATTTTTAACCATACGAGGAGGAATATGGATGCGTCCGTTGCAAAAACAAATTATTTCCGAACTACGAGTAGTTCCTGAGATCGACCCCAAACAAGAGATCAGGCGTTCAGTCGACTTCTTGAAAAATTATCTCAGAAAATATTCATTTCTTAAGTCTTTAGTTTTAGGGATCTCTGGTGGGCAGGATTCAACTTTGGCCGGTGTTTTGTGTGAACAAGCCGTTAGTGAATTGCGCCAAGAAACAAGAGACCAGGACTATCAATTTATTGCCGTCCGTTTGCCATACGGCTCACAAGCTGATGAACAGGATGCCTTGGATGCGATCGAATTTATGCAGGCCGATCAGATGGTCCGAGTCGACATCAAGGATAGTGCCGATGCCATGATGGCCGCTGTTGAAGCTAATGATCTCACTGTCAGTGATTTCAATAAGGGCAACATTAAGGCCCGGGCCCGTATGATTGCTCAATACGCTGTCGCTGGTGCTAAGGCTGGTGCTGTCGTTGGGACTGATCACGCCGCTGAAGCGGTAACTGGCTTTTATACTAAATTTGGCGATGGTGGTGCCGATATTACACCTCTTTGGCGTCTAGACAAGAGACAAGGCAAGGCTTTACTGACTTATTTAGGTGCTCCTAAGCATTTGTATGAAAAAGTTCCGACAGCCGACCTGGAAGAAGATCGACCTGCTTTACCGGATGAAGTGGCTTTAGGCGTCACTTATCAACAGATCGATGACTATCTGGAAGGTAAAGAGATTGCAGATAGTGCCGCTGAAAAAATTGAAAATTGGTATTTGAAAACACAACACAAACGTCATTTACCGATCAACGTCTATGATGATTTTTGGAAATAAAGCAAAGAAGAAGGGGATGACCCTTCTTTTTTGTGTGGGCAATAAAATGGTATACTTGTTGTAATTGGAACTAGAGGAGGAACGATTTTGAAGAAAAAAGCTGATCTGGGGCACTACTTACAAACGATCACAGACATTTTACAAGCGACTGAAGATATGGGTGGAAATCTAAATTCATACTTTGACTTGGCAAATGGAGTCGCGACTGACAAGAAAGAATTAAGTGCAGACCAGTACGCACAGATCCAGGAAAGCTTTAGCCAGGGAATCGAAGTCTATCAGCAAAACATGGCTAAGCTTGAGAAAATCAGCGCACCAGTTGCAATCATCGGGCCGCATAAGCAGTTAGTGAAAGCGTACCGTGATTTTGTTGCTGGGTGTGAGAAAATGCATGCCAGCATTGATTATTCGGGGCAAAAGATTGATGGCCCAGCCTTTAAGGAGTCAGAACAGGAACAATCTGATGCCATGGATCACGTTAATGCCCATATTGGCCGGATCATGCAACGAGTCGGTTAAGATAGGGTGGATAAAAAAGCATTTCCCCGCAGCAGACGAGAAAATGCTTTTTTTATTTAAGCTAGGTCGGAAGGTTCTTTGTCACGATAACTGTCGAGTACGGTCAGGAATTGTTGTCCGTATTTGGCTAATTTTTGTTGGCCGACACCCTTGATCTCTAACATTTGCTCAAGTTCATCCGGCAATTGACTGCACATTTCATGCAAAGTCTGATCAGAGAAAATAACGTAGGGCGGGACTCCTTGTTTTTCGGCCAGTTCATAGCGTAAAGCTCGCAAACGTTCAAATAATTCAGAATCCTCGGGGTTAGCACTATTTTTTTGAATAATAGCTACTTTGCGAGTCACCATACCTTGTCCCCGCAAGATATCCGCCCCTAATTGTGTGACATGTAAGGTCGGATACTGCGGGTCCGGCATCGTCAAGTAACCGCTGGCCGTTAAGTAATCGATCAATTCTTCGATCTGATTGGCCTTGGTGTCGTGCATAATACCGTAGGTCGGCAGCTCGGTCAAGTTCAGTTCTAACACTCGCTTGGCTTTTGAGCCGGCTAAGACCTGGGCAACCAGTTTCCGACCGTAACGTTGGTGCATCCGCATTACACATGACAAGATCTTTTGAGTTGTGACGGTAATGTCAGTTTCTTGGCGGTCATCGGTACAGTTGGAACAGGTACCGCAATCTTCCATGTCTTGACCAAAATAATTTACGATGAATTTTTGTAAGCAAGTCTGTGTGTTGACGTAATTTACCATACTTTGAATGTTATGGTAAATGACTTCTTTATGTTTTTCATCGGCATCAGAGTTTTCTGCAAATAAACGTTGAATCTGCATGTCTTGCGCAGCATACAGCAAGATCGCCTCTGCATTTGAACCATCGCGTCCAGCCCGGCCGGCTTCTTGGTAGTATGCTTCTAAACTACCTGGCGCTTGAGCATGGATAATATAGCGGACGTTACTTTTATCGATCCCCATGCCAAATGCGTTTGTTGCTACAATGACTGATAAGCGGTCGAATAAAAAATCTTCCTGATTCTTTTTCTTAACATCTTCAGGTAAACCAGCGTGATAGACTGCGGCCTTGATCCCCGCTTTTTGCAGCATAGCACCGATCTGTTCTGCTTTTTTGCGGGTCGCTGCGTAGATGATCCCCGCTGAATTTCGATTAGCTTTGACGTATTTTAAAATAAAATTGTTTTTGTTTTGCCCCTTGACTACTTTAAAAGCTAAATTAGGACGGGCAAAACCGGTTTTGACTTCGTTTTCTGGTGGAATATCTAGACGTGCCATGATATCTTGTGCGACCGCAGTCGTTGCTGTGGCAGTCAAAGCGATGATCGTTGGCTGAGATTGGATCTGTGGTAGAATAGAGCTTAGAGCTAAATAACTTTTACGAAAATCATGTCCCCATTGTGAAATACAATGAGCCTCATCGATGGCTGCTAAAGCAACATGTAAGTGTTGGAGCCGTTCCATGAACCCCGGCTGCTCCAGACGTTCTGGTGCAATGTATAAAAGCTTTAGCTCACCATTAGCTGCTGCTGCTAAGATTTGGCGTGTTTCTCCCCAGCTTTGCGAACTGTTGATGAATCCGGCGTGGATCCCGCTATCCCTTAAGGAATCGACTTGATCTTTCATCAAGGAGATCAGCGGTGAAACTACCAGAGTCAAGCCAGGCAGCAATAAAGCCGGCACCTGGTAGCACAGCGACTTTCCACCCCCGGTCGGCATGATTGCTAAAGTGTTTTGCCCGGCCAAGATTTGGTCAATGATCTGTTTTTGGCCAGGGCGAAATTCAGTATAACCGTAGTATTTTTCTAATATATCTTGTGGAGTCAAAGAAAAGCTCCTTTCTAAAAACTTCATCTTAAATTTTAGCATTTTATGGAAGAGATTTTTAGACTTGAATTTAAATTAGTGTAGGAAGTGCCCAATGACAAACGATGACTTGCAAAATTTAGTTGAAAAACTTTCTAACGATTTCTTTGGGCGCCCGTTTTTGCATCGTGCTTTTTTCAACAAACGTTTGCGTACGACCGGCGGCAGATATCAGCTGGCGACCCATGATATTGAGATCAATCCAAAAATGTTGACAGAACATGGCAAACAAACTTTGGTCGGCGTGATCAAACATGAGTTATGTCACTATCACTTGCATTTAGTGAATGCAGGATACCGTCATTGCGATAATGATTTCAAACGTTTGTTACAAGAAGTCGGCGGCTCACGCTATGCACCACGTTCGAAGCAAGCTGTCCGGCAAAAACGAAAGTATTTGTACCAGTGTGTTTCATGTGGGAAAACATATCCACGGGTCCGGCGAGTCAATACCGATCGTTATGTGTGTTCTCGTTGCCACGGCCATTTGCAGCTGGTTGCAAATGGCGCTTGGATCGGCGATAAAGAGGTACTGCGTTAGTGTAATGGCTAGTACAATAAAAAACTATTGCAGAATTAATCTACCTTTGATATAATAATATTTGTTGTCGCGGGTATGGCGGAATTGGCAGACGCGTCAGACTAAGGATCTGGTGAGCATTGCGCTCGTGATGGTTCGAATCCATTTACCCGCATCAAAATAGGCCGTGGGAAACTGAAAAGCTTCCTGCGGTTTTTTCGTAAGGCAAGTGTTTTAAGCCTCGTCTTATGAAAAAATAGGGGGAGCAGTGTTTTTTTTGTGCTGTTTTTAAAAACAAAAAACTTTTTGCAGCTGTTAGCTGGCAAATGAATCTGGGGTGCAGAATATGACATACGTAACAGCTAGGGCTTGGGCCGAATATTTTCCGCCACGAGTTGTAGATAACGATGAATTGAGCTCTTTAATGGAAACGTCTGATAAGTGGATCCAGACACATACTGGGATCAAAACTCGCCACATCGCAATTGATGAGAATACTTCTGAGATGGCAACTAAGGTTGGCGAGAAGTTGCTGGCACAGTCTAAACTTCGTGCTGCTCAAATAGATATGATCATTGTCTCAACGATCTCTCCTGATGCTTTAACACCGTCAACAGCCGCCTTGGTCCAAGCTAATCTGGGAGCGACCACAGCATTTGCATATGATATTTCGGCAGCCTGTGCGGGTTTTGTGTTTGCATTAAGCACTGCGGAAAAATTTATTCGCAGCGGTGCCTATCATAATGTGATGGTGATCAGTGCGGAAAACAACTCGAAGATGCAAGACTTTAAGGACCGGACTTCAGCAGTTTTTTTTGCCGATGGGGCAGCTGGGATGATCATCAGTTCTACGCCGGAAAAAGAAAAAGAGATCTTTGTTGCTGAAAAGCTTTGTACCGCTGGTAATGCCGACGTTATTCACAGCGGAAGGATCGCACCGTTAAAGGAGATCTCTGCTGCTAATTATCCTAAGGTAGATGCTTTTTACCAGGATGGGCACGCTGTTTTTAATTTTGTAACTGAAACCGTTACGAAACACATTGCTGATTTTTTACAGGAACAAGAAATCTCCCCGCAGCAACTTGATTTAGTGGTACCTCACCAAGCTAACTTACGTTTGATCGAAAAGATCGCGGCTTATCTGGGCTTGCCAACGAGTCGCTTTGGCGTGAATATTACCGACCATGGAAATACTTCCTCAGTCGGTATTCCATCAGTTTTAGCTGAAGAGCTGAACGATAGGGACCAATTGGGCTTAACTTTGTTGAGCGGTTTTGGGGCAGGTTTGGCGTATGGCAGCTTATTACTAGATTTTTCCGGTTGTGACCTGAATAAATAATGACAATAAAATATCCTGACACTGTTCATTTCAATGTCAGGATATTTTTTATTTGAATTTTTTAATAGCCGTAAGCGCCAGTGCCTTGAGATTGGCCATAGGTTGATTGTTGTCCAGAATAATCTTGACCACCGCCATACATCTGACCTTGTCCACTTTGGCTTTGATCTGTCGTAGAGCCCGTGGTACCTTGTCCCTGACCCATTGAACCATCACTTTCGATCGGGTTGCTGAAAGTTTCGGTAGTTGGCTGCAAGTCGAGCTGTTCCCGGATCCGGTCAGAAGCCTTCTTCTTTTCTGATGATGAGGCAATTTGATAAGAGGCACCGCCAAGCATTGCATCATCCCCACGTAATGTGTAGGAGTCGACTTTTTTACCAGCGCTCTTATAGTTGCTTTCGAGCGTCATCATATCGTCATAACTCAGGTCGGTTTTCATGTTTGTTTGGATCGACTTGAGCAAGTCTTGGAATCGAGTGATAGATGAAACGCTGATCGCCTGATTGATGATCTCTTTTATGACTTGCCGTTGACGTTTTTGCCGACCATAATCACCTTCTGGATCATCGTAACGCATGCGTGAGTATGCGAGAGCCTGTTTACCATTTAATGTGACTTTTTTACCCTTGGTAACATCAGCATCGCTGTATTTGAAAGTCAAAGTTGGGGTGACGGTGACACCGCCTAATGCGTCAGCGATCTTGCGTAAACCGCCCATATTTACTAGGAGGTAGAAATCGATCGGAACGTGCAATGTATTTTGTACGGTTTTGATCGCAGTCGAAACACCGCCGATGGTGTAAGCCGAATTGATCTTATCGTAGGAATTATCCGAGCCAGCGATCCTAACTTCAGTATCCCGCGGGATACTTGTTAAAGTGACATGCTTTTTTTCCGGATTGACTGTTGCGATAATGATCGTATCTGTGCGGCCTTTATCTGAACGACCCAGATCACCGGTATCCGTTCCCAAAATCAATAAGGAAAAAGGCTTTTTATTTTTGATCACGTCAGAAACATTGCGCATTTTTTTGACATTTGATTCTGTATAAGTATCGATGAGGGTATTTTTAGCGGAATGTAACATGTGATAACCATATGCAGTTCCGCCATAAATTACTGCCAGTCCAACGACTAAAAGAATAGCACAGATCCTTTTGCGCCAGGTATGCTTTTTTTTGAACTGGTGTGAACTCCCGTTATCTTGCCGACGCAGGGGTGTTTCATAATAGTCCTCTTCGTTGTTATTTTTATTAGCCATATATGACTCCTTTATGTGTTCTCAAACATAATTGAATTATACACTTTAAGCCTTTTTTTTGAAATAAGCTGAAGAGCTTTTTAGGAAAATTAAACAATTAGCAAAAAAATTCATGAATTTAATGAGTGGTTGCTGAGAGAGTATGAAAAGTGTGGTGAGCATATAAAATATTTTGCTTCGCTTTTCATGAAAATAAAAAACGAGTATACTCACAAGTAAGATAGGTTTTGTAATACAGAGTTAGAGAGAAGAGTGTATTTTGAGTGTGTTTTTACAAAGTATTTCGGGTGTCATTATTATTTTGGTCTTGATCATCGTCGGATATGTTCTGGCAGCTAGAGGATGGTTTCCCGGTTCAACTGACAAGCTGATCGCTAAGCTAG